>OOIF01000886.1_pt1 | contig 29985 bp, 22 predicted proteins | sample 1691961 | NCBI WGS metagenome assembly OOIF01 (sample SAMN06348146, study PRJEB24527) | human gut metagenome | biome: human gut; feature: ankylosing spondylitis patient; material: feces | host: Homo sapiens | place: China | collected 2015-10 | reverse complement strand
CGCTCGGAACGATAGTAATTATACCATGGAAACCGGAAATGTCAAGCGCTTTTTTCGAATTTTTCTGACAAAAATTCCGGATGAAATTTTGGCACCGGAATGAGGACGATGGGGCGAAATTTTCAGTAAAATATGATACAATAAGACCTGAGCTGTCCGGGGCCGGGGGCCCTGCGGCAAAATACGATGGAATGAGGGAACCACACATGTTCAACTTTCTGATCTTTATCATCGGGGCGGCGCTCATGTTCGGCATGGGGGTGCGCAGTGTGCTTGCGCGGCGGCGTTTGCAGACAAAAGGCGAAAAGGTCACCGCCCGCGTTGCGGGCACCGCGCAGGGCCGGGACGGTCAGGCCTATGTGCTGGAATTTGAGACGGCAGGCGGCAGCCACCGCCTCCATTACCCGAAAGCGGCCAAGGGCAAGGGCTTTGCGGCCGGGGAGACCGTGACCTTATATTATGACCCGGAAGATCCGGAGAAGATGTATGTGGAAGGCGACCGCGCCGTGCTGGGGGCCGAAGTGCTGTACTTTGCGCTGGCGGTGGTTCTGGTGCTGCTGATGGCCGGATTTGTGCGGTGAGGAGGAAATGCCATGAAACTGGAACATTTTGGGATGCCGGAACCAGGCGACTGCCGGGTAGTCTTTTCGGCCAGTGCCGAGGAGCTGGAAGCAGCGGTGCAGGCCGAGCAGGCGGCACCGGATGCGCCCAAAGAGGAAGAAGACCTGCTGACGGCAGCGGTGAACCGCGCCATTCTGGAAGGCTTTTCGCCGCTGTTCGCGCAGCTGATGGAAGAGCACCGGCTCGTCCCGGTGACCGACCCGGACTTTGAGCTGCTGGCCGTCAACCGGGCCGAAGGGTTCCGGGCGGGGGCGGAGTTCTTCTGCCTGCCGCCGCTGGAGCTGGGGCGGTACACCGGCTTTGTGCAGCCCATCCGGCCACGGCCCATCCGGAAACTGACCCTTGAACTGGAGATCAACCGCCACCACGGCGACGAGGATCGCGCCGCCGACGAGGCGGGCAAAAAAGCCCTGCGGGATCGTGTGGCACGGGAGATCTACAAGACCCGCTGCGCCCAGGCCGAGACGCTGGCCGAGCGGGAGCTGGTCTACCAGCTCGGCGGAGAGGTGAAGGGCGCGCTGCCGAAGCAATTGGTGGCGGGAAACTACTTTGCCGAGCAGCGGGAGTTCAACCTGCGGATGCAGGCGAACAACATCAACTTTGACCAATACCTGAAGGTGCAGGGCCAGACGGTGGAACAGTTCCGGGCGGAGCTTCACGCTCAGGCAGAACAGAAACTGCGGGGGCGTCTGGGGCTTCTGCTGGTCGCCGAAACGGAACATCTCTGGCCCACAGAGGCCGAGGTGCAGGCTGCGCTGGAGGGCTGGAACGGGGAGCGGACCTTCCCGTCCAACGACAAGCGGAAGCTGCGGCAGGGCATTGCCAGCCAGCGCGCGGCTGCCTTTGTTCGGGCGCACTCCACGCTGACTCCGCCGCCGGAGGAGCCGGTGGTGGTCGAGACGGTCTGAAACAGACGGGCGGCAGGATTCTGGCAAACAAAAATGGGATGCTCGAAACGAGCATCCCATTTTTTGTTTGCGCCGGTCAGGTCTCCACGCCCTCGAACTGGCTGTTGTAGAGCTTGGCGTAGAAGCCGCCCTGGGCCAGCAGTTCGTCGTGATTGCCCTGCTCCACGATGTGGCCGTCCTTCATCACAAGGATGACGTCGGCCTCGCGGATGGTGGACAGGCGGTGGGCCACGATGAAGCTCGTGCGGCCCTGCATCATCCGGGCGAACGCGGCCTGGATGCGCACCTCGGTGCGGGTGTCGATGGAGGAGGTGGCCTCGTCCAGAATCAGCATGGGCGGCAGGCAGAGCATGACGCGGGCGATGCAGAGCAGCTGCTTCTGGCCCTGGCTGATGTTGCCACCGTCCTCCGCGATGACGGTATCGTAACCGTCCGGCAGGCGGCGGATGAAGCTGTCGGCGTGGGCTGCTCTGGCCGCGGCAACAATCTCTTCGTCGGTGGCGTCGGGCTTGCCGTAGGCGATGTTCTCGCGGACGGTGCCGGCGCGCAGCCAGGTGTCCTGCAGCACCATGCCGTAGCTGCCGCGCAGGGAAGCGCGGGTCACGTTCCGGATGTCGTCGCCGGAGACGGTGATAGAGCCGCCGTTGACATCATAGAACCGCATGAGCAGGTTGATGAGGGTGGTCTTGCCGCAGCCGGTGGGGCCGACGATGGCGATGCGCTGGCCGGGTTTGACGTCCAGATTCAGGCCCTCGATGAGGGGGCGGTCCGGCAGGTAGCGGAAGGAGACATCCTTCAGTTCCACATGGCCGTCCGGCTGCAGCACCCTGGCGTGTTCGGCTTCGGGCACCTGGTCGTCGGCGTCCAGCAGCTCAAAGACGCGGGCCGCGCAGGCCAGTGCGTTCTGCAGCTCGGTGACGACGCCGGAGATCTCATTGAAGGGCTTGGTGTACTGGTTGGCGTAGTTGAGGAAGATGCTCAGCTGACCGATGGTGATGCCGCCCGCCACAGCATAAATCGCACCCACCAGACCGACGCCTGCATAGACGATGTTGTTGACGAAGCGGGTGGCGGGGTTGGTCATGCTGGAGAAGAAGATGGCCTTCAGGCTGACATCCTGCAGCCGCGTGTTCACCTCGTCAAAGGAGGCAAGGCTCTCGGCCTCGTGGCCGAAGGCCTGCACGACCTTCTGGCCTTCGATCATCTCGTTGACCAGAGCGGTCTGCTCACCGCGCACGGTGCTCTGCCCCTGAAAATACTTGTAGCTGCGCTTGGCCAGGAAACTGGCCACCACCAGGCTCAGCGGGGTGATGCAGACGACCACCAGCGTGATGGGGACATTCTCCCACAGCATGAACAGCAGGGTGCCGAAGATGGTCAGCAGGCCGGAGAACAGCTGGGTGAAGCCCATCAGCAGGCCGTCGGCGAAGGTGTCCACATCGGCGATCATCCGGCTGACGATGTCGCCGGAGGGGTGGCTGTCGAGGTAGGAGAGGGGGAGGGTCTGGATCTTCCGCAGGGCGGCATTGCGCAGGTCGCGGCTGACGGAGAAGGTGATGCGGTTGTTGCAGACGCTCAGCAGCCACTGCGCAAAGGCTGCGAGGATGGCTACGGCCACGATCTGCAGGATGATCTGCATCACACCGGCAAAGTCCACACGGCCCTTGCCGAGCATCAGGTCGATGGCGCTGCCGCAGAGGATGGGGATATACAGCTGGGCGGCCACGCTCACGGCGGCCACGATGAGGCTGCACCCCACGAAAAAGTAGTAGGGGCGGATCTTTTTCAGCACCCGGCGGAGCGTTGCCTTGCGCTGTTCCGGGGTCAGGCTGCTCTTTGCTTTTGCACTCATTTCTGCGCATCCCCTTTCTTGAACTGGCTGGCATAGATCTCCTCATAGACCGGGCAGGAGGCCAGCAGGTCGGCGTGTTTGCCGAGGCCGACGAGTTTGCCGTCGTCCAGAACGAGGATCTGGTCGGCGTGCTGCAGGCTGGCGGCGCGCTGGCTGACGATGAAGACGGTCAGGCTGCCGGGCAGAGCCGCCAGCGCCTTGCGCAGGGCGGCATCGGTGGCGTAGTCCAGAGCGCTGGCGCTGTCGTCCAGAATGAGGATGTCGGGCTTGCCCACCAGTGCGCGGGCAATGGTCAGGCGCTGCTTCTGGCCGCCGGAGAGGTTCCGGCCGCCCTGCTCCACCGGCTCGTCCAGCCCAAGGGGCTTCGCCTTGACGAATTCTGCGGCCTGTGCCGTTTCCAGTGCGGCCCACAGGTCGGCATCCGAGGCGTTTTTGTTGCCCCAGAGCAGGTTCGAGCGGATGGTGCCGCCGAAGAGCTGCGCTTTCTGCATGACGACGCTGACGCTGCCGCGCAGAACGTCCCGCGGGTATGCCTGCGCCGGACGGCCCAGGATCTCAACCGAACCCTCGGTGGCATCGTAGAAGCGGGGGATGAGGTTGATGAGGCTGGATTTGCCGCTGCCCGTGCCGCCGATGACGCCGATGGTCTGGCCGCGTTTGGCTGTGAAGCTGATGTCCGACAGGCTGGGGGCACCGGCACCGGCGTAGGTCAGGCTGACATGGTCGAACCGGACGGCGTCGTCGGCCTTGTCGGCCTCCACGGCATCCGGAAGGGCCGCGGGGAACGCCATCCCCGGTTCCGTGTCCAGCACGGCCTGCACACGGCTGGCGCAGGCCAGCGCCTTGCTGATCTGCACGATGAGGTTGGCCAGCTTGACCAGCTCGACCAGGATCTGGTTCATGTAGTTGACCAGCGCGATGACATCACCGGCTGCCATGCCGCCGATGTTGATCTCGATGCTGCCCACATACAGCAGAGCCACGATGGCCAGGTTGATGATCACGTAGGTCAGCGGGCTCATCAGGGAGGAGAGATGGCCGACGTGGAGCTGCATTTTGGTCAGCAGGTCGTTGGCGGACTCGAAGCGGTCGATCTCGCTCTTCTCCTTGTCAAAGGCGCGGACGACGCGAACGCCGGTCAGGTTCTCGCGGGTCAGGCCCAGCACCCGGTCCAGACGGGCCTGGGCGGTCTTATACAGCGGGTTGGTCAGGACCATGACGCCGAAGACCACGATGGACAGCAGCGGGATGGCCACCACGAAGATCCATGCGGCCCGCGCATTGACCGTGAAGGCCATGACCATGGCACCGACCACCACGAACGGGCTGCGCAGGAACAGGCGGAGGAAGAGGTTCAGGCCGCTCTGCACCTGATTGATGTCGCTGGTCATGCGGGTGATGAGGGTGCTGGTGCCCAGCGTATCCATCTCGGTGAAGCCGAGCTTCTGGATGTGCTCAAACAGCGCATGGCGCAGCGAGGTGGAGTAGCCCACAGCGGCTTTGGCGGAGAAATACTGGGCCGTCAGGCTGCAGGTCAGGCCGATGACGGCGAGCAGCAGCAGGATGCCGCACCGCACAAGGATATAATGCAGGTCGTGCGCCGCAATGCCGACGTTGACGATGTCTGCCATGACCAGAGGGACAAACAGGTCGAACGTGGCTTCCAGCATCTTGAACAGCGGCGCGAGGACGGCCTCGCGCTTGTAGCCGTTCAGGTGGGTAAGCATTTTGTTCAAGGCGAAAGACTCCTTTTCTGAAATGTAAATCGGGGGAAACTTTCCCATCGCATATTATAATACAACCGGAGTCGGAATGCTATTGTTTTGCGGAAAAATGCGGTGTGTCTTCCCCATTGTGAAACTTGGGAAATCCTGCTATAATAAATTATTATGACGGATGGAAAAAGAAGGGTGATGCAAATGGCATACGAGAAAAGCGCACGGCGGTTCCGCCCGGTGGGCAGCCGGAAGAAAAAGGCCGCCCCCCAATACAGCCCGGCGGGCACGGGCTGCCCGGTGGTGGAGCAGGCCGTGGAGCGGCTCTACCGGGAGCAGAACGAGACGCATTTCTGGAACCTGATGAACGCCCTGAACTATGCACTGGAGCTGAAAACGCGGGTGCTGGTGCCGCTGGATGCCGCAGCCGACCCGCAGAGCGGCCCGGCCCCGTGGGCTTCCATGCCCATCCCGGCGGAAAAGGCGGAAGGGCTGGACCCCTGGCTGCTCCACACCCGGAAGGAGCGCAGCTACCTGCCCCTGTTCACTTCGGTGAAGACGGCGGAAGCCGAGCGCGCCACGGCCACCCGGCCCATGGCCGAGCGCGGGATGCGGGAGGCCATGGAATATGCCCTGAACACCGACGGCATCGACGGTGTGGTCATCGACCCATGGACCAATTCCGCTACGCTGGATGGCTCCATCCTGAACGGGCTGCTCAAGTCGGAGCGGGGCAGCGAAGGCCCCGGTCTGGAAGAACTGGATGCGGGCTACGATGCCGCGCGGCAGGGCAACTGGGCCGAGGCAGTGCAGCACTATGAAAAAGCCGTCGAGGCGGGCAGCGCCGAAGCGCTGGCGCTGTTGGGCGACTGCCTGTATCAGGGCCGGGGTGCCCGGCGCAGCAAGGTACAGGCCCGGCGGATGTGGAAAAAAGCCGCCAAGGCCGGGGAAGTGCAGGCCATGATCGCCCTTGGCGATGACGCAGCGGCCTCCGGGCAGGAAGCCGCCGCCGCGCTGCAATACTACCGCCGCGCCCAGAGTGCCGCCCGCGGGATGCCGGATGTCTCCTATACGCCGCAGATCCGGCTCCGCATCGCCCAGTGCGAAACGCGGTATGTCTCCCGCAAAAAGGCGCTGATGGAGCTGGCGGAGGCCGAGCAGGGCTTCTGCATCCAGCTGGAAGAGGGGGCACCGGACGCGGAGATCTGGCTGGACGAGACCCGGAAGACCGTGGCGGAGCTGATGAACGAAGGGCTGGAGAACCGATGAGATCGGAAGGAACACAAATTCTTTACATTTGTTCTATGAAATCGTCATAGGAAATCGGTAAGATGATTCTGGAAAAAAATCTGTGCCGCAAGAAAAGAGGACAAGCACTATGAGCAACGTGATCGGAATCGACCTTGGAACGACCAACTCCTGTGTAGCAGTGGTCGAGGGCGGCAAGCCCGTGGTCATCGCCAATGCCGAGGGCGAACGCACCACCCCCAGCGTGGTCGCCTTTACCAGAGACGGTGAACGTCTGGTGGGCGGCGCGGCCAAGCGCCAGATCGCGACCAACTCCGGCCGCACCATCTCCAGCATCAAGCGCTACATGGGTTCCGACCACCGGGTCCACATCGACGGCAAAGACCTGACCCCGCAGGAGATCAGCGCCATGATCCTGACGAAGATCCGCCGCGACGCTGAGAGCTACCTCGGTGAGCCGGTGACCGAGGCCGTCATCACGGTGCCCGCCTACTTTGACGACAGCCAGCGCAAGGCCACGCAGGATGCAGGCCGCATCGCGGGGCTGAACGTTCTGCGCATCATCAACGAGCCTACGGCTGCTGCGGTGGCCTACGGCCTGGACAACGAAGCGCCGCAGAAGATTTTGGTCTATGACCTGGGCGGCGGCACTTTCGATGTCTCCATCATCGAGATCGAGGATGGCACCTTCACGGTGCTGGCCACCGGCGGCGATACCCATCTGGGCGGCGATGATTTCGACGAGCGGATCGTGGAGTATGCGGTGGCGGAGTTCAAGAAATCCGACCGCATCGACCTGAGCCGCGACCCCGCCGCCATGGGCCGCCTGAAAGAGGAGGCCGAAAAGGCCAAGAAGGAGCTGTCCAGCGCGCTGAGCGCACAGCTGAACCTGCCCTTCATTGCGGTGGGCAAAGACGGCCCCCACCATCTGGACCTGACGCTCACCCGCCCGCAGTTCGAGATGATGACCGGCGACCTGCTGGCCCGCACCGTGCAGCCGGTGCAGAATGCCCTGCGGGATGCGGGCATCGCCGCCAGCCAGCTGGGCAAGGTGCTTCTGGTGGGCGGCAGCACCCGGATGCCGGCCGTAGAACGTCAGGTCAAAGAGCTGCTGGGCTGCGAGCCCAGCCACAGCCTGAACCCGGACGAATGTGTCGCCATGGGCGCAGCGGTCCAGGGCGCTCTGCTGCAGGGCGGCGGCAAGCTGGCCGGTGCTTCCGGTGCCGCTGCGCAGGGGCTGGTGCTGATGGATGTCACTCCGCTGACCTTGTCCATTGAGACGCTGGGCGGCGTGGCGACCCCGCTCATCAACCGCAACAGCATGATCCCCACCCGGAAGAGCCAGATCTTCACGACGGCGCGCCCGATGCAGACCAGCGTGGAGATCAACGTCCTGCAGGGAGAGCGCCACTTTGCGCGGGACAACAAGAGCCTGGGCAAGTTCAAGCTGAACGGCATCCGCGCCAGCTTCTCGTCCAAACCGCAGATCGAAGTGACCTTTGACATCGACGTCAACGGCGTCGTGAAGGTCTCCGCCAAAGACCTCGGCACCGGGCGGGAGCAGAACATCACCATCACCGGCAGCACGAACCTGTCGGAACACGAGATCCAGCGCGCCATGGCGGATGCCGCCGCGTATGAGGCCGAGGACAGCCGCCGGAAAGAGCGGCTGGAACTTCACAATCAGGCCGAAGTGCTGGCCTACAAGGTGGATGAGGCCCTGTCCAAGTGCAAAAAGGAGCTGGACAAGGACGAAAAGAACCGCATCAAGGCCGATGTGGCCAACCTCCGCCGCTGCCTGCGGAAGGACAAACCCGAAAAGATGAACGAGACCGAGGAAGCAAACCTCCGGCAGGCCAAAGAGCAGCTGGAAGCTTCGGCCAACCACCTGATGATGCTCTACACGAGCGAAGAACAGGAAGAACAATAAGAAGACAAAAAATCTCCGCGCAGCTGCGCGGAGATTTTTTTTGTCGGCAGGGCCGGAACAGAGGGTGGAGAAACGGACATGTTTACACGATCAGCTCCACCGTGCTCCCCCCGCTGCGGGCCTTTTTGACAAGGACCTGATGGTCGATGCGGTCTTTGAGGGCGGCGACATGGGAGATGATGCCCACGAGCCGGTCGCCCTCGGTCAGGCCGGAGAGGACCCGGATGGCCTGTTCCAGACTTTCGTCGTCGAGGGAACCGAAGCCCTCGTCGAGGAAGAGGGTGTCCAGCCGGATGCCGCCGGCCGTGCTCTGGACTTCGTCCGAAAGGCCCAGCGCCAGCGCCAGCGAGGCCTTGAAGCTCTCGCCGCCGGAAAGGGTCTTCACGCTGCGGCGGGTGCCGTTGTAGTGGTCGATGACGCCGAGGTCCAGGCCGGACTGGCTGCGCTGGTTCTCGGCCCCGACCCGCTCCAGCTCGTACTGCCCGGCGGTCATCTGCATTAGGCGGGTGTTGGCGTGGACGAGGATGCGGTCGAGATAGTGCATCTGGATGTAGGCTTCCAGCTTGATCTTCTGTTTGCTGCTCAGGGTGCCGCCCGCTGTGGAGGCCAGCGCGTTGACCCACTGCCAGCGGGTCTCCAGCACCTGCCGGGCCGCGGCCAGGCGGCGGTAGTCGGCGGCGGCGCGGCGGTTGGGCACGAGCTGGGCCGTCAGGGCCTTTTCCTGCTCGGCGGCCTGCTGGCGGGCCGTTTGCAGCGCAGTGAGCCGGGTGCGCAAAGCGTCGAGGTCTGCGGCCCCGGTCTCCGGGGCCTGCTGGTCTTGCAGGGCCTGCACGGCGGCTTCGGCGGCAGCGACGGCGTTTTCCGCAGCGCGGCGGGCGGCTTCGGCCTGCTCCATGCCGGTGCGCAGGGCCGTGCGCTGGGCCGTCAGGTCGGCGACCGTCTGCTGGGCCTCGGCGCGGCTGGCCGGTGCGCTCTGCCGGGCTTCGGTGATCTGCTGTTCCAGCGCCGCAGCCGTGGCTTCGCGGGCAGCGGCAGTCTGTTCGGCAGAGGCCGCTGCTGCTTCCAGCGCAGTGCGCTGGGCCGTTTTGGTCTTGCGGGCGGTATCCAGCCGGGTGCGGCGGTCACAGTCGGCGGCGGCCTTTTGCAGGGCTGCGCGGTTCTCGGCCTGTGCGGTATGGAGCGCGGCAGTCTCCTCGGCAAGGGCCGTTTTCAGCAGGGCCACGGTCAGAGCGACCGGCCCTTCCGGCGAGGTGAAGCGTTCGGGCAGAAGGCTTTCGGCGTCCCGGCGGAGGGTGGCTTTGCCCTCCCGCTGGGCGGCGAGGGCTTCGCGGGCGGCGGCCGCGCGGTCCTGCGCGGCGCGGTCTGCTGCTTCGGCCGCCTGCTTGGCGGCGGTCACCTGCGCCTGGGTGGGGGCGGTGTGAGGCAGCGCTGCTTTGGCCGGGTGGTGGACACTGCCGCAGACGGGGCAGGGGGTGCCTTCGGCAAGGCCCTGCGCCAGAAGTCCGGCCTGTGCGTCCAGAAACGCCCGCTCGTAGGCGTCCCGTTCCGCGTGGGCGGCTTCCTGCGCGGCGGCTGCGGTGCGGTAGGCGTCCTGTGCCTGTCGGGCTGCGTGGGTGCGGCGCTGGTCTTCGGTCAGGCTCTGGGCCAGCGCGGTGAGGGCGGTCTCCCGGCGGGCAAGCTGCTCGGCCTGAGCGGTCAGGGCCACATTCCGGGTCTCCGGGTCGCCGAGGGCGGCAGCTTCGGCGTCCAGCGCGGCGAGTTCCGCATCCAGTGCGGTCAGCTGGGCCCGCGCCTTGCGGGCTTTGGCCTGTTCGAGGTCGGCCTCGCTGCGGGCGGCGGTCTGTGCGCGGCAGAGCTTGTCCAGCGCGTCGCAGGCGTCAAGGCCCGCTCTGGCCCGCTCCAGCTGGGCGGTCAAAGCGTCCAGTGCGGCGGCATCGCCGGCATGGCGGGCCGCCTCGGCGCGGGCTGCGTCCCGGCGGGGGAGCAGGGCGGCAAGCTCGGCCTGTTTTTCGACCCGCTGGCGGCGGAGCGCTTCGGCCTGCTCGGCCCGGCCCAGCGTCTGCTGCAAAGCGTCCAGCTGCGCCTGCGCGGCGGTGTGGGCGGCGGCAACGGCAGAGAGTTCCGCTTCCTGCCGGGTGAGGAGCCCGTCCAGCAGGGCGGTGACTTCCTCGGCGGGGCGCTGCGCCGAAAGCTCGCCCAGCGCTTCGGCGTCTGGGTCGGTCTCCGGATAGCGGATGCTGGAGAGCACTGCGTCCAGCTGGACGTTCTGGGCTGTGCGCTGGGCCGTGAGGCGGGCGTTCTCCTCTTGCAGCGCGTCCTGCAATTTCTGGTAGCGCTGGGTGCGGAACAGTTTGCGGAAGATCTTGCTCCGCTCCTCGGTCGTGGCGTTGAGCAGGCGGGTGAACTGCCCCTGCGCGATCATGGCGATCTGACAGAACTGGTCGTAGTCCAGCCCGATGAGGGCGGTGACGGCGGCGGTGACATCCTTCGACCGGGTCACGGGCGGGCGGCCGTCCGGGTAGGTGAGGACGGCGTCCGCCTTTTCGGTGGTCGTGCCCTCGCCCCGCGCTTTGGGGCGGAGGTAGTCCGGGTTGCGGCGGACGGTGTACCGCTGGCCGCGCACCTCAAATTCCAGCTCGACAAAGGTGGGGGTGCCGGGGTCGGCATACTTGCTGCGCAGCATGGCACCGTCCCGCACGCCGCCGCTGGAATGGTCGTACAGGGCATAGGTGATGGCATCGAAAAGGGTAGTCTTGCCCGCGCCGGTGTCGCCGGTGACGAGATACAGGCCGCCTTTGCCAAGGCGCTCCAGCTCCAGCGTGACGGCGCTGGCGTATGGCCCGAAGGCCGAGAGGGTCAGCTTCAGAGGTCTCATGCGTCCTCCTCCTTCCAGAGCGTTTCAATGAGCTGCTGGCAGAACGCAGCCTGCTCGGCGCTCAGGGGCTGATTGTTTTGCAGCGCATAAAAGGCCGCAAAGTGCTCCAGCGGCGTTTTCTGCTCGGTCTGGGCCGGGGCGTCGAGGTCGGCCTGGGTGCGGGTGCGGAGGTTGTCGTAGTCCAGCCGCATCAGGTTCGGATAGATGACCCGCAGCCGGGCCAGCGCATCGGGCACATCCTGCTCGTCGGTCAGGGTGATGTGCAGATAGTCGTCGGTGGCCGTGCCCGCATAGCTGCGGCGGTCGGTCAGCTCCATGTAGCTGCCGCGCAGCTCCCGCAGGTCGTGCTTCGGGGTCAGCGGCTCGGTGGAAAGCGTGACTTCTCCCTTCGGCCCCAGCTCCACAAACGTTGCGCTCTTGTGCTGGTGCGCCTCCGAGAAGGAATACTTCAGCGGGGTGCCGCAATAGCGCAGGGTATCGCGGCCCACCTTCTGGGGGCTGTGCAGGTGGCCGAGGGCCACATAGTCGAAGCCGTCAAAGAGGGCGGCATCCACACAGTCCAGCCCGCCCACCGATGGCTCCTCGCTCTCGCAGGCGGCGGCACCGGCCACGAACTGGTGGGCCACCAGCACGCTGCGGCGGGCCGGGTCGGGGGCGCAGCGGCGCAGCACACAGCCCAGGGCGTCGCTGTAACTCTCGATGGGCTCGTCCGGGTAGATGTGGCGCACCATGGCGGGTTTCAGGAAGGGCAGTAAGTAAATGTCCACCGGGCCGTATGCGTCGGTGAGGGGGATGGGGGCCGGGGCCCCTTCGAACACCGGGCTGACGTAGACCTGGCTCCCCGCCAGCAGATGGGCACCGAACGCGACCCGTTCGGCGGAGTCGTGGTTGCCGCTGATGGCGAAGACCGGCAGCTTCCGGTCGGCCAGTTCGGTGAGGAACCAGTCCAGCAGACGGACGGCTTCGGCAGGGGGCACGGGTTTGTCGTAGAGGTCGCCCGCCAGCAGAACAGCATCCACGGGGCGGGTGTCGAGGAGCGACAAGATCTGCTCCAGAATATACCGCTGGTCGTCCAGCATGGAAAACTCGCAGACCCGCTTGCCGAGGTGCAGGTCGGAGAGGTGAAGAAAACGCATGGGAGCACCGCCTTTCAGTTGGGGATGCTCTTATTATAAACGGCCTTACCCTCTCAGTCAAACCCTGCGGGTTTGCCAGCTCTCCCGAAGGGCGAGCCATTGGCATGCCGGGCAGCCCCTGCTGGACGCTGAACGTATTTCGTATCGTAAACGGAAGTGCTCCGCTGTCAGGGCCAACAACATCTGTACTGCGCTCTGACAAAGAGCGTTTGGGTAGATGCGGTCGAACGAAACAACGGAGCACTCCATTTTATGGTTTCAAGAAACTTTGCTCATCCAGTACGCCCAAAACCGTCTCGCCAGTGGCTCCCCCTTCGGGGGAGCTGTCTGCGAAGCAGACGGAGAGGGTGGGCCGTCGTTAGAACATCTTCTCCCAGGTGGCTTTGCCGACTGCGCCGTCGGCAGTGAGGCCGTTGCGGCGCTGGTAGCGCTCCACGGCGGCTGCGGTGGAAGCACCGTATTTGCCGTCGGTGGAGAGCTTTTCACCCAGCGCGTTCAGCTTCTGCTGCACCAGCCGGACCGTGCCGCCGGAACTGCCCTGCCGCAGCACGATGCCGGGGTAGGGGACGTGCAGGCCGTGTTTGGCAGTGTACTTGGTGTAGAGCACGTTCCAGGTGTTCGCGCCCACCTTGCCGTCCACATTCATGTCGTTTTTGAGCTGGAACTCCTTCACCGCGTTCACGCTCTTGATGCCGAACCGCCCGTCCGTGGTCAGCTCGTGATACCAGGTGCAGGTGTCGCGCAGGCCGTTGAGCCAGGTCTGCACCAGTGCTACGTCGGGGCCGGTGGAGCCGCGCTGGATGAGGGAATAATAGGCAGGAATTGCCATGGTCAAACTCACACTCCTTCCACCAGGAGCTTATGCGGCGGAAGGTGAAAGTGTTCGTGGGAACCTTTGTCGGATCCAGCAGGCAATACCCGACGGCCAGGGCCTCTCCTGCCGGGAGAGGCGGCATCGCGGATGCGATGACAGAGAGGTCATCCCAGCAGGATGACATCTTCCCGGCGGGCGGTGTGCTTTTGCCACCACTCCACGCATTTGAACCGCAGGAGATACCGCCCGCAGACGAGGTCGTTCTCGGCGGGGGCGGCATAGCCGCCGCAGGCGGTGCGGCAGAGGCCGGGGTAGAGCACACACCACCAGTTCCGGCCATAGGGGGCTGCGCCGATGTCGATGCGCAGGGCCTGATACCGCCCGGCGGGCAGGGCCGAGGCAGAGTAGCAGGTGGTGTCGAAGTACATTTCCACCAGATACACCCGCACCGGTGCAAAACTGCCGCGCCCGGCCAGCACGGTGCGGGCGACCCGCTGCAGCTCGGACAGGTGGGCCGCAGCCCAGCGGAGGGCAGCGGGCTGGCCTGCCGCCGGGCAGGCCGTGTCCAGATACGCGAGCACGGCGTCCCGCACAGCCAGCTTGTCGGTCTGGTCGGCGGTGGTGTCGCTGGCAGCGCGGATGTGGAGCCGCAGAGTGTCGGCGGCAAGCGCGGCTCCGGTGTCGAGCTGGGTGCGGCCCCAGCCCAGCAGGCCCTGCAGACCGATGCAGAGCGCGAGCGCACCGCTGAGTGTGATGCACCAGACAGTCATCTGGCGGCGGGATAAAATGCGGCTGTACATAAAAAACAGACCCTTTCTCTGGAAATACTATCCAGAGTCTGGGTCTGTGGGAGTGATTTTATTCTTAGTTTTTCAGCGACTGCATCGGGGCGGGCAGGCGGCCGCCGCGGTTGATGAAGACCGACGGGTCGCGCTGGTTGACCGGCATGATGGGGCCATAGCCCAGCAGACCGCCGAAGTCCAGGATCTCGCCTGCCTTGCGGCCGATGGCCGGGATGACGCGGACGGCGGTGGTCTTGCTGTTGACCATGCCGATGGCGGCTTCGTCGGCGATGAGGGCGCTGATGACGGCAGGGGTGGTGTCGCCGGGGATGATGACCATGTCGATGCCCACCGAGCAGACGGCGGTCATGGCTTCGAGCTTTTCGATGGTCAGGCAGCCGCACTCCGCTGCGTGGATCATGCCGTCGTCCTCGCTGACGGGGATGAAGGCACCGGACAGGCCGCCCACGTGGTTGGAGGCCATGACGCCGCCCTTCTTGACGGCATCGTTCAGCAGGGCCAGGCAGGCTGTGGTGCCGCAGCAGCCGCAGGTCTCAAGGCCCATCTCTTCGAGGATGTTGGCCACGCTGTCGCCCACGGCCGGGGTGGGGGCCAGCGACAGGTCGATGATGCCGGCGGGTACGCCCAGCGCCTTGGAGGCGAGGTTTGCCACCAGCTGGCCCACGCGGGTGATCTTGAACGCCGTGCGCTTGACCAGCTCGGCCACCTCGTCGATGGGGGCATCCTTGGGCAGTTTGGCCAGCGCGGCGCGCACCGCACCGGGGCCGGAGACACCGACGTGGATCTCGCAGTCAGGCTCGCCGGGGCCATGGAATGCACCGGCCATGAAGGGGTTGTCCTCCGGCGCATTGCAGAAGACGACCAGCTTGGCCGCACCGATGCACTGACGGTCTGCCGTCAGCTCGCTGGCCTTCTTGACGGCTTCGCCCATCAGCTTGATGGCGTCCATGTTCAGGCCCGCCTTGGTGGCACCGATGTTCACCGAGCTGCACACGATGTCGGTCTCCGCCAGTGCGCGGGGGATGGACTCGATGAGCCGGAGGTCGCCCGCCGAAAAGCCCTTGTGCACAAGGGCCGTGTAGCCGCCCACAAAGTTGACGCCCACCTTCTTGCCGGCGGCGTCCAGTGCTTTGGCAAAGTCCACCGGGTCGGCATCCGGGCAGGCACCCAGCAGCATGGCGATGGGCGTCACGCTGATGCGCTTGTTGATGATGGGAATGCCGTATTCGGCGCTGATGTGCTCCACGGCGGGCACCAGATTGGCCGCCTTGGTCACGATCTTGTTGTAGACCTTTTCACAGGCCTTTTTCGGGTCCGGGTCGATGCAGTCCAGCAGGCTGATGCCCATGGTCACGGTCCGCACGTCCAGATTGTCCTGGGTGAACATCTCGATGGTTTCGAGGATGTCACCGGTATTCATCATGCTCATAATAGATTCCCTTCTCTCTTAGATTCCTCTGTCGCTGACAAAAATGCGAAGCCCGGCTGCTTTGGAGCCGCAGGCGGTTAGCACGTTCAAAACCGGCTTGCCAAGGCCTCCCCTCAATAGGGATGGTGGCATCGCGTCAGCGATGACGGAGAGGTCAGATCGTGTGCATCGCGTCGAACACTTCCTGACGGGTGACGTTGATCTGCATCCCCATCTCCTTGGCCAGGGCGTCTGTGCGGTTGTGCAGTTCCTCGTGGCTGACGCTGCAATGGCTGATGTCCACCAGCATGATCATGGCGAACATGCCCTGCAGGATGCTCTGGGTCACGTCTTCGATGTTGATGTTGAGCTCACTGCACAGGGCAGCAACTTTTGCGACGACGCCGACGGTGTCGTGGCCGATGACCGTGATGAATGCTTTCATATTCCTTACCCCCAATAGTTGATGGAAAACCCTCTCAGTCAAACCCTATGGGTTTGACAGCTCCCCCAAAGGGGGAGCCGCTGGCGTGTCGGTTTTGGATGTGCTGGATGAAGAAGCCTCATTTTGCACAGGCTGCCGGGCTCCGCTGCAACGGTCAGCAGAAGCTTGCCTTGCGCGTCAAGTCGGCAGATGCTGCCAATGAGGACAGGGCCCGGCTGTGCGGGAGCCGCAAGGCAATCACACCGACCTGCCCGGCCTGCCAAGGGCTCTCCCCCTGGGAAAGCTGGCGCGAAGCGTCTGAGAGGGCAAGACTTCCCTTCCAGTATAGCAGATTTACCGGTTTTTGAACACACTTTTTGGAAAAAAGAACAAGAACTGAGCGGAAAAGACGGTCTATCCAAAAAACAAGATGCAAATACGGCGCGCTTGTGCTATACTGAAAGATACAAATCGACGCGGTACGCCGCGGATACAAAGGAGTAACGACGATGGAACAGCTTTTGAAACTTCTGGAAGACAACGCGCGGCTGCCGATCGAGGACATTGCCACGATGCTGAATAAATCCCCCGCTGAGGTGGCGGCGATGATCGACCTGGCCCGTGCGCAGGGCATCATCAAGGGCTACAAGACCCTTGTGGACTGGGAAAAGGCCGGGGTGAACCGGGTGGAGGCCGTCATCGAACTGAACGTCAGCCCCAAGAAGAGCCGCGGCTTTGACGAGATCGCCGCCACCATCGCCGCCTTTGACGAGGTGGAGAGCGTGCTGCTGATGAGCGGCGGCTACGACCTGCAGCTGGTCATCAAGGGGCAGACCTTCCAGGAGATCGCCCTGTTTGTGGCCAAGCGCCTGAGCCCGCTGGACGACGTGCTGTCCACGGCCACCCATTTTGTCCTGCGTACCTATAAGAAAGAGGGCCGCTTCTACCAGGACGACGAAATCGATGAAAGAGAGTGCACCGTGCTGTGATGGATTACGATAAACTGATCGCGCCTGCCGCTGCGGCCATGCGCCCCTCCGGCATCCGCAAATTCTTCGACCTTGCCGCCGACATGCCGGAGTGCATCAGCCTGGGCGTCGGCGAACCGGATTTCAAAACGCCCTGGGCCGTGCGTGAGGCCGGCATCGAGAGCCTGGAACACGGCCGCACCCGCTATACCGCCAATGCGGGCCTGAAGGAGCTGCGCGCAGAGATCTGCCGCTATCTGGAGCGCCGGATGAACCTGCACTACGACCCGCTGAGCCAGGTGCTGGTCACCGTGGGCGGCAGCGAGGCCATTGATATGTGCATCCGCACCGTGGTGCAGCCGGGGGATGAGGTCGTCATCCCGGAGCCGTGCTTCGTCTGCTATGAGCCCATCACCACCCTGTCGGGCGGTGTGCCGGTCCATGTGGCCTGCCGCCAGGAGGATGAGTTCCGCCTCCGCCCGGAGGCCCTGAAAGCGGCCATCACCCCCAGGACCAAGCTGCTCATCATGCCGTTCCCGAACAACCCCACCGGTGCCGTGATGGAGAAGGAAGACCTCGAAGCCATCGCCGACGTTCTGCGGGATACGAACGTTCTGGTGCTGTCGGATGAGATCTACGCCGAGCTGAACTACGGCCTGCGGCCGCACGTCTCCATTGCCACCCTGCCCGGCATGGCCGAGCGGACCATCGTGGTGAACGGCTTCTCCAAGAGCTATGCGATGACCGGCTGGCGTCTGGGCTATGCCTGCGGCCCGGCTCCCATCATCAAGATCATGACCAAGATCCATCAGAGCGCTATCATGAGCGCCCCCACCACCAGCCAGTATGCCGCCATCACGGCCCTGAAGGACTGCGATGGCGAGATCGACCGGATGCGGGATGAGTACAACATGCGCCGCCGTCTAGTAGTGAAGGGCTTCAACGCCATGGGCCTGACCTGTTTTGAGCCGCGGGGCGCGTTCTACGCCTTCCCCTGCATCAAGTCCACCGGGATGACCAGCCAGGAGTTCTGCACCCGGCTGCTGGAGCAGAAGCACGTGGCGCTGGTGCCCGGCGACGCCTTCGGCGCTTCCGGCGAGGGGTACTGCCGCGTGTCGTATGCGTACTCGGTGGAGCATCTGACCGAAGCCATGAAGCGCATCCGCGCCTTTTTGGAGGAAAACGGCATCGCAATGCCGCAGTGAGGAGAGTTGAAAATGGCAAAACTGAACCGCGTGACCGTTCTGGCCCCTGCCAAGCTGAATCTGGCGCTGGACGTGGTGGGTACTCTGCCCAACGGATACCACGACCTTGACATGACCATGCAGGCCATCACCCTGTATGAAAAGGTGGTGCTGGCCCGCAGCAGCAGCCTGAACCTCTCTCTGCCCGGAAGCCCGGTTGCCGCCAACGACAGCAACACCGCCATCAAGGCGGCCATCGCGTTCTTCCGCTACACCGGCCTGCTGGCGGGCGTGGACATCACCATCTATAAGAACGTGCCCGTGCGGGCCGGTATGGCGGGCGGCAGTGCGGATGCCGCCGCCGTCCTCGTGGGCTTGAATGCTCTGTATGGGGCACATCTGTCCATGAGCGAGCTCTGCGCGCTGGGTGCCAAAATCGGTGCCGATGTGCCGTTTGCCCTCATGGGCGGCACCTGCCGGGTGCAGGGCGTGGGCGATGTGATGAAAGCTCTGCCGCCCTGCCCGGATTGCTGGTTCACGGTGGTCATGCCGGACTACGGTGTCTCGACTCCGGAGGCCTTTGCGGCCTATGACCGGGTGGGCAGCAGCCGCCACCCCGACTGCGAGGCGCAGGAAGCCGCGATCCGCGCCGAAGATCTGGCCGCCGTCTGTGCCGCCGCAGGCAACGCGCTGGAAGAGTGCAGCGGTGCCAAGGACAATGAGGCCATCAAGGCTGCGCTTCGCGAACACGGTGCGCTCACGGCCCTGATGACCGGCAGCGGCGCAGCGGTGTTCGGTATCTTTGCCGATGAAGCCGAAGCCCGCACGGCGGCTGCGGCCCTGAAGACCCGCTGGCCGCAGGTCTATGTGGCCCAGCCCGACAAGGGCGGTGCACGGGTCACCGCCCCGAAGTGGATGCTGTAACGCAAAACGGAATAAGACCCTCTTTCCTGGGAAATGCTATTCCCAAAGGAAAGGGGGTCTTTTCGTGCAGACCTTTTATAAAGTGTGCCTGATCTTGATGATCATCGGCGGCATCAACTGGGGCCTGGTCGGGCTGTTCCAGTTCGATTTTGTGGGATGGCTGCTGGGTGGCAGCAGCTCCATCTGGTCCCGCATCGTCTTCACCGTGGTCGGCATCGCCGCAGTCTGCGGCATTCCGGGCTTGTTCACGGACGACGACATCGAGTGAGACGAACAAAAAAGGGCCACGGCCGCAGCCGTGGCTCTTTTGCTGGGTCAGGTCCCGTCATCCCAGCCCATCAGGTCGGGCAGGGTCAGGGTCTCGTCGGAGCAGTGGGGGTTCGCGTCGGTGCGGGCCTGAACGGTAGCTGCCTCCACGGCCCGGACGACCTCGTGGATGGCGGCGCAGTCTTCGGGCAGGTCGGTCTGGCTGCGGCCGGAATGGGTGAACAGGATCCTGCCCATAGGGCCCACCACCAGCGTCAGCGGCAGGATCTGCGGGGCAGACTTGTCGTAGTGATAACCGGCATCTTTGGCGGCCTTGTAGATCTTCTGGGCCGCGAAGCTCCAGCTCAGCAGGCCGCGGGTCTGCTCCACGCCCAGATAGCCGTACAGCACGCCCGGCCCGTCGCAGATGACCGGGAAGGGAAACTCCGACCCGCGGGTGGCCGTGGCCACCGCCTTGGCGCTGGACCGCACCACGCAGGCCAGCCGTGCGCCTTTGAGGGCGGGCAGGGTCTTTAGATAGCGGGTGATGTACTCACGGCTGACGGGATGGTCGAACCCCGGCAGGAAGATCATGCACAGGGGCCGGCTGCCCTCGCACAGGGCATAAAAATCGTTTTCCGGCACCGTGGGGGTGTCGTAGGTGAATCGGGGGATGTTCGTCCCCACCAGATGCTCAGACTTCATGCCGCAATTGCACATCCTTTCAAACACGCTGACAAATCCGCGAAGCCCTGCTGCAAAAGAGCCCGCAGGGCGAAAACCAATAGTCAAAACCGGCTTGCCAAGGGCTCTCCCTTTGGGAGAGCTGGCGAGCGTAGCGAGACTGAGAGGGTATAAAAAAATCCACACACTGTTCCTCCTGGCAGAGGACAGCGGTGGATGAAGTCCCTATAAAAAGATCCCGCCCGGTCGTCTGCGGCAATCAAACCTACCCTTGCGGACAGGTGGGTGCCCTGTCTCCGGATTCACGCTTCCTCATCGAACCTCTGGGGTCGAGCCCACAGCGGGGAGGTCTGCAATCCACCGGCGAACGCCGGGCTCCCGTTGAATGATTAGTAGGATCATATAAACCGCAACAAATCGAGCCGGGCAGGAAGTTTTGCACGGGTCAATCGTCTGAAAAACTTACTCGATCTCGAACTGGTCGCTCAGCCGCTTCTCGAACAGCTTGCTGACTTCCAGCAGGGTCTCGTCGTCTTCCACGACATCCAGATATTCGCCCTCGCTGTCTTCGCCGACGCTCAGGATGACGAGCTGAGCATCCTCGTTCACGTCTTCCTCGTCCTCGGCGTATTCCACGACGGCCATATAATGCACGCCCTTATGGTCCAGCGCGTCGATCACCTCAAAGGTGACTTCGTTGCCGTCCTCGTCCTCAAGGGTCATCAGATCGGGCTGATATTCCTCTTCGGCGTTCGGGTTCTTGATCTCTTCTGCCATAAGATACGTTCTCCTGTTACAAACGAAAAATAAAGTTGAGGCAGCCGGGGCTTTCTGTGCTCCCACAGGCCCTTGCTGTGCTTATAGTGTAGCGTTTTTTTGCCCGCTCGTCAAGATGTTTTTCGCACAGAAATCTGCGGACAGATTTTCACGCATTTCCCTCTCGCATCCGGCGCAGAAATATGCTATACTAAACTCTGTGTACCGCCTGCTCGGTTCCGGGCGAGCGGGAAGCTGTTACTATGCTATTCACCGAGAGGTCAGAGTTATGAATCGTTTTTATAAAAAAGCGCTGGCGGTGCTGGCGCTCCTGGGCTGTGTGGCGCTGACGGGCTGTTCGCTCAAGGACAAGCTCAGCGGCACTTCGGGGCCGAAAGCCATCTCCCGCCCGGCGGTGGAGTCCGCCGAGGTGCAGTTTACCCACCCGGCGGCGGGCGACACCATCGCGGTGTTCGATACCTCGGCGGGCGTGTTCAAGGCCGTGCTCTTCCCCACGCTGGCCCCGCAGGCCTGCGACAACTTCATCGGCCTTGCGCAGGCGGGGTACTACAACGGCCTGACCGTTTCCCGCGTCGAGAACGAATTTCTCGTCGAGGCCGGGCAGGGGGCTGATGGAAAAGGCGCTACCATCTGGAACGGCAGCCGCTACCCCATTGAGGCCACCGACCGGCTCCATCACTACGCCGGGGCGCTGTGTGCGGCCACGGATGCCTCCGGCCAGTGCGCCAGCGTCTTCTATGTGATGGAGTCGCTGCCCGGCGGCGATTCTGTGACGCAGGAGCTTGTGGACCAGATGAATGCGGCCTCCTACCGCGCCGAGGTCGTGGCCGCCTACCAGACGGCGGGCGGCGCACCCTACCTCGATTACACCGACACCGTCTTCGGCCAGGTGTACGAGGGAATGGACATCGTGGACAACATCGCCCAGACAGCGGTGGATGAGAACCAAAAGCCTGCCGAGGCCATCACCATCCACAGTGTCAGCATCGAGACATATCAATAACAACTGCGCAATGCAAAAAGGCTCCCGTGGCAGTGGGAGCCTTTTTTGCTGCTCAGATCTCGCCGGGGTGCTCTTTGCGCCAGGCGAGGTAATCTTCGAGGATGACGGTGGCGCTGACGGAGTCGAGGATCTCTTTCCGCCGGGCACCGAAGGTGCCGGTCTCGGAGAGGATATCGGCGGCTTCGCAGGTGGACTGCCGTTCGTCCCACATCCGGACGGGCAGGCCGCTCCAGATCTGCAGCGTCTTGGCCAGTTTCCGGCTCTTTTCGGCGCGTTCGCCCTCGGTGCCGTCCATGTTCAGCGGCAGGCCCACCACGATGAGCTCGGCATGGATCTCGGCGGCGATCTCACACACCCGCGCCGCCACCTTCGGGCGGGCTTTCAGGGTGATCTGCGGCGTGATGGCGGTGGTGAGGAATTCGGAGGCGTCGCAGGTGGCAAGGCCGGTGCGGCTGGCTCCGTAGTCAACGGCTAATATCTTCATAATGGCATCCTTTCCCATTCGGTTTTCCCCAGTGTATCACAGAATAGATGTTCTTGCAATTTTGTGTTACAATAAGAGCAAGTCACGCCCTCTCAGGCGCTTCGCGCCAGCTCCCCCAAAGGGGGAGCCACTGGCGGGCCGGGCAGGTCTGTGCGCTGTCGCCTTGCGGCTCCCGCACAGCCGGGCCCTGTTCTCATGGGCAGTCAGCCGCTGACCGCGAGAGCGGAGCCCGGCAGGCTATGCAGGAACGGGCTTTGCTCATCCAGCACAGCCAAAACCGGCCTGCCAATGCCTCTCCCTCCGGGAGAGGTGGCATCGCGCAGCGATGACGGAGAGGGCAAGCAAAGAGAGGTTTTTATGTTACAACTGGTCTTAGGCGGGTCGGGCAGCGGCAAGACGACGCTGCTGTATCACCGCATCCGTGCCCGCGCCGAGGCGGGTCAGAAGAGCATCCTGCTGGTGCCGGAACAGTTCACCTCCTCCACCGAGGGGCGCATCTACCGCGAACTGGGCGATGCGCTTTCCGGCATGGTGGAGAGTTTTTCGTTCACGAGCCTGGCCGAGAAGATCCTGTCCGTGGAGGGCGGCGCAGCCGTGCAGACCCTTTCGGACGCAGGCCGCGCTGTGCTGGTGCGCCGCGCACTGGAGGAATTGCAGGAAAACGTCCATTACTACTACCGCAACCGGCGGAGCGCGGCGTTCTGCCAGATGGCCGCCGAGACCATCGACGAGCTCAAGAGCGCGGGCCTGTCCGGCCAGCAGCTGGCCGACCTTGCCAAAGGCTGCGGGGCCGAGAGCGGCAAGCTGGGGGAGCTGGCCCTGATCTTTCAGGGCTACGAGACCCTGCTCGCCCGCAGCGGCATGGACCCCGCCGACCGGCTGGAGCTGGCCGGAGCGCGGCTCGAAGAGGCGCTGGCCTGCGGCGCAGTGCCGGGGTTTTTGCAGGAGCGAGAGGTCTTCATCGACGAGTTCGATACCTTCAATGCGCCCAAAAAGCGGCTGCTGGGGGCGCTGCTGGCCGCTCTGCCCAGGGTGACGGTGGCCCTGTGCGACGATGGGGCACCGCTCATGCCCGGCGATGTGAGCCTGTTTTCGGGGGCCAAGCAGGTGGCCGTGCAGCTGCGCCAGCTGGCCCGCAAAAATGGGGCCGAGGTGGCTGCGCCCCAGCTGCTCCGGCGGGACCTGCGGCACACCGAGGCCCCCGGCCTTGCGGCAGTGACCGCGCTGCTGGAGACCGGCACCTGTGCACCGCTGGAAGCGCCGGCGGACGAGGTGCGGCTGTTTGCTGCGCCCAGCCGGGAAGAGGAGGCCCGCGCCGCCGCCGGTGCCATCCGCCGCCTGATGCGGCAGGGGGTGCGGTGCGGCAGGATCGCAGTGGTCTGCCGCGACATCGGCAAGTACCGCGCCGCCGTGCGGTATGAGTTCCGGATGGCGGGCATCCCGCTTTACTGCGATGAGCCGACTACCCCGGAGTTCAGCGCCCCGGCCACGGCGGTCCGGGCACTGCTGGCGCTGGCCCGCGGGGCCGACCTGACCGAGAATCTGACCACGCTGGCCAAAACGGGCCTGTGCGCCCTGACCGAAGAAGAGGTCTGCGCCCTCGAAAACTACGCCTATACCTGGTCGCCCAATGCGGCGGCATGGCGGGCAGCGTTCCGGAACGACCCCAAAGGCTTCGGCGATCGGGAGCTGACCGAAGAGGACGCCCGGAACCTGTCCGATGCCGAAAAGGCCCGCGCTCTGCTGGTGAACGCCGCCGATGCCCTGCGCGGCAAGGTGCGGAACGCCAACGCCGAGGCCATCAGCCGCGCGCTCTACTTCTGCCTCAGAGAGCTGGGCGCAGAGGAGCAGCAGGCGGCGCAGGTGGAAGCCATCCGCGCGGCGCGGGGCATCCCGGCGGCGGAAGAGGCCGCCCGCGAGTGGAACGTGGTCATGGAGCTGCTGGACGAGATGGCCCGCCTGCTGGGCGAGCAGACCGTGACGGTGGCCGAATACGAAGACCTGTTCGGGCTGCTGCTGCGCTCGTCCGACCTGGGGCATATCCCGCAGACGCTGGACGCCGTGGTGCTGGCCAGCGCGGGCAAGATGCGGCTGGACGAGCCGGACTATGTCTTCGTGCTGGGCCTTGCCGAGGGCGAGTTCCCCACGGCCCCCGGCGAGACGGGCCTGCTGACCCACGCCGACCGCGACGCCCTGATGGCGCAGAAGATCGACCTGCCCGACTGCTTTGAGAACCGGGTGGTCCGCGAGCAGGTCTGCTTCTATAAGGCGCTCACCGCCCCGGCCAGAGGGCTGTGGCTGAGCTGGCCCAAGGGGCAGGGGCAGACCCTCTGCGCGGCGTTGGAGCCGATCGTGGAGGCGCTGGAACCGGCTCCGCCGGAGCTGGCTCTGCCCGACCTGGCCGCGACCCCCGCCGACGGCCTCGACTGCCTGGGCGGCGGCTGGCCCCTGACCGGAACGGAACGCGCCAGCCTGACCGAGGCTCTGCGCACCCCCGGCGGCGAGGAGCCGGAGGGCCTGAAGCTGCTGCGCCGGATGGCGGACGCTTCGCCCCGGCAGGTCAGCGACCTGGATGCACTGGAAGAACTGCTGGGCCGGCGGCTACGCATCTCGCCGAGCCAGCTGGAAAAATATTATACCTGCCGGTACGGCTACTTTTTGCAGTACGTGCTGGGCCTGCGCCCCCGCCGCCGGGCCGAGCTTTCGGCTGACCAGAGCGGCAGCCTGATGCACTGGGTGCTGCAGATGGCACTGGACCCGGACCCTGCGCCGGACAACCCCTGCGCCGACATGCTGGCTCCCTTCATCGAGCTGGACGACGACGCCATGGCGGAGCTGGCGGGGCTTCTGGTGGACGAATACGCCCGCCGCTATCTGCCCGAAGACACAGCCCGTTTTGCCTACCTGCTCTCCCGCCTGAAAAAGAGCATGGCGAGCCTGCTGTGCTACCTGCGGGATGAACAGCGCCAGTCCAGCTTCCGGCCTGTGGCCTGCGAGCTGAAGATCGGCAGCGGCGGGGACGGCGTCCGCGCCCAGACCTATCACCTCTCGGATGGGCGGACTGTCCAGCTGGTGGGCACGGTGGACCGCGCCGACGAGTGGGTCGAGGAGGATGGCACCCGCTGGGTGCGGGTCGTGGACTACAAGACCGGCAGCAAAAAACTGGACCTGAAGGAGGTCTACTGCGGCCTCGACTGCCAGATGCTGCTCTATCTGTTCAGCCTGACGCGGGACGGCAGCGGCCGCTTTACCGGGGTGGAACCGGCGGGCGTTCTGTATCTGCTGGCCGACCCGGCCCCGGAGAACACCACCCGCGCCAACGCAGCCCGCAGCGTGGAATACAAGCTGGACGGTCTGGTGCGGGACGAGCAGAAGCTGTTCCGCGCCATGGACGCCGACGAGACGGGGCGGTATCTGCCTTTCTCGTATCTGCGCGGTGTGCCCAGCCCCTACCAGAAGGACAAACGCGCCGACAGCGCCAAGCTCGACCGCATCCGGCTGCACCTGGACGACCTCGTGACCCGGATGGGCGAGCAGCTCTACGGCGGGCAGATCGCCGCCGAACCGCTGGTCACGGGCCGAAGCCCCTGCCTGTGGTGCGATTACAGCTTTATCTGCTGCCACGAGAACGGCATCGGCGAGCGGGCACTGGATGCTCCGGCCAAACCCTTTGAAGTCCCTGAGACCCCGCCGGAAGAAGGAAAGGAGGAACAGCCGTGAGCGAAACCAAATGGACAGCCGCCCAGCAGGCCGCCATCGACGACCGGGGCGGTGCGCTGCTGGTCAGTGCGGCTGCGGGCAGCGGCAAGACGGCGGTGCTGACCGAACGCGCCGTCCGGCTCATCACCGACCCGGAATGCTCCATCGACGCCGACAAACTGCTCATCGTCACCTTTACGAACGCGGCCGCAGCCGAGCTGCGGGCCCGCATCGGGCAGGCACTGCTCCGCCGCAGCCAGGCTGAACCCGGCAACACGGCCCTGCGCCGCCAGCGGATGCTGCTGCAGCGCGCCCCCATCTGCACCATTGATGCGTTCTGCCTGGACCTTCTGCGCAAGCACTTCCAGGCGCTCGATATCCCGCCGGACTTTTCCCCCGCCGACCCCGGCAGTGTGGCGGCCCTGCGCGCGGCGGCGCTGGCCGAAACGCTGGAACAGGCCTATGCCGACCCGGATTTCTGCGCTTTTGCAGATCTCTACGGCAAGGGCCGCAGCGACAAAGCCGCCGGGGATACCATCCTGCACGTCTACGATTTTCTCCGTGCCCTGCCTGACTACGACCGCAAGCTGGATGAATTTCTGGAACCGTGGCAGGCTGGACATGGATTCGATGCGACCTGCTGGCACGACCTGCTGCTGGCCGAGGCAGCCCGCGCTGCCAGAGCCGGGCGGGAGCTGTTCTGCGCCGCCTGGAACGACTGCAAAGAAGACCTCGTCCTGGCCCGCATCGAGGCCGAGAATAAAGCAAAGACCGATGCCGCCCGCGCCAAGGCTGTGGCAGGCGTCAACGATAAATTCGCCGAACCGCTGGAACGGCTCGAAGCGGCCGCTGCGCTGCTGGGCGAGGTGGAACGGCTGGCCGAAGCAGGGGAGTGGACCCCGCTCTACGACCGGCTCACCCCCTATGTGCTCGGCATGGAGCCGATGCCCGGCCTGAAGGGGATGAAGAAGCGGCTGACCGGAGAGCACAAAGCCGCCGTCAAGACCCGCGCCGACGAAGCGGCTGCGCTGTTCGGGCAGATCCTGGAACTGATCTCTTGCAGTGAAGACGAGGCCGAAGCCGACCGCGCCGCCGCCCTGCCCCGCCTGCGGGCCCTGTTTGCCGCCGTGCGGGCGTTCGATGCCCGCTTTGCGGCCAAAAAGCAGGAGCGGAAGCTGCTGGAGTTCAGTGACTTCGAGCATCAGGCGCTCCGGCTCCTCCGCAGCCCGGACGGCACCCCCACCCCGCTGTGCGAGACCATCCGGCAGAACTATGCGGCCGTCATGGTGGACGAGTATCAGGACACCAACGCCTTACAGGACGCACTCTACCGCTGTCTGGCTTCGCCCGCCGGGGACGACCTCTTCCTTGTGGGCGATTTGAAACAGAGCATCTACCGCTTCCGGCAGGCAGACCCCAGCATCTTCCGGGAAAAGCTGGATGCCTGGCCGCTCCTGCCCGGCGGCGCGGCCCGCCCCCGCCCGGCGGAAGGAACGCCCGGCCAGAACGCGCTGCTGGCGCTGGATGCGAACTTCCGCAGTGCGCCGGAAGTGGTGCGGGGCATCAACTTCCTGTTTGAGCAGCTCATGACCCCCGCCCTGGGCGATACGGCCTACGGCGACGGTCAGCGGCTGGTCTGCGGCGCACCGGGCGAATATGCGGGCAGCGTGGAGGCCTGCTTCCTGCCCGACGACACCGCCGAGACGGACGCAGAGTGCATCGCCCGGAAGATCGAAGCATTGATGGCCTCCGGGGAGCAGGTGCGGGACGGCGGCTCCACCCGCCCGGTGCAGTACGAGGATTGCTGCATCCTGCTGGCGGCGCGCGGTGACTTCCCGGCCTATGTGGAAGCCCTGACCGCCCACGGCATCCCGGTCTATGCGGACGCCCGCGAAAATCTGCTGGATGCGCCCCACATCCGGCCCCTGATCGCTCTGCTGAAGGTCATTGACAACCCGGCGCAGGATATCTATCTTGCCGCCGCCATGCTGGGCCCGCTGTTCGGCTTTACGGACGACGACCTGGTCCGCCTCCGTGCCCGCGCGGAGGACTTGCAGAAACAGCAGGACGAGGCCCGCCGTGCCGCACAGGAGGCGGCAGGGGAGACGCCTGTACCGCAGCACCGCCAGCGGATGAGCCTGTACGGGGCACTGCTGTTGACCGTGAACAGCGCCGAAGAAAGCCCCTTTGAACAGAAGGTCCGGGCGTTCTATGCCAGGCTGACCGAGCTGCGCCGGATGGCCCGGAGCGTGCCGGTGGAACAGCTGCTCGAAGAGATCTTTGCGTCCACGGGCTATCTGGCCGCGCTGGGCGTGATGGAGAACGGCACCAAGCGCCGGGAGGATGCCCGGCGGTTCGCGTCCTTCTGCGCCGGGGCCGGGGCAAACGGCATCTCCGGCCTCATCCGCGCCATCGACGCCGCCGCGCAGGCAGGCTCCACCGGGCAGGAGACCGTGCCCGGCGGCTCCCGCCCCGGCTGTGTGACCATCATGACCATCCACCGTTCCAAGGGCCTGCAGTTCCCGGTGGTCTTTGTGGCGGATACGGCCCGGCGGTTCAATGCCGCCGATACCCGCCAGCCGGTGCTGCTCCATCGAGTGTACGGGGCCGGGCTGCGTCTGCGCCCCGAAGACGGCGAAGGTTCCTATAAAACGGCGGCCTACGCGGCGCTGGCCAATGTCCACGCCGCCGAACTGCGCAGCGAGCAGATGCGCCTGCTGTATGTGGCGCTCACCCGCGCACAGGACAAATTGATCCTGACCATCCCGCTGGGCATGACCAAAACGACCAACCCGCTGGCGAAGGCGGCGGCCTTCCTCGCGGCGGGCGCAGGGGAGACGCTGAACCGGCAGGCCAACAGCTTCGCCGACTGGCTGCGCACGGCCCTGCTCGTCCATCCCAACGGCGGGCCGCTGCGCCGCCTGGCCGAGAACCTCGAACTGCCGTTTGCGGACACCCGCAGCACCATCGACTTTTCTTTTGAAGAGGCTCCGGAAGAGCTCCAGCCCGCAGCGGAAGAAGCCCCGGCCCCGGAAGCCCCCGCCGCCGACCCGGTCTTGACGGAACAGCTGCGGCAGGGCTTTGCCTGGCAGTACCCGGCGGCTTCGCTGGCGGAGGTGCCCGCCAAGGTCAGCGTCACGAGCATCGTGCACAAGCGGGAGCAGACGACACTGGAGCGCCCCGGCTTCCTCTCCAAAGACGGCCTGACGGCCGCAGAGATGGGCACGGCGCTGCATGCCTTCCTCGAACATGCCGACTTTGCCGCCCTTGCCGCTGCAAAGACATCCGGCACCCTTGATGAGGCCATCTGTGCCGAGCGGGACCGTCAGGTGGCTGTGCAGCTGACCCCGCCGGAGATCGCGGAAAAGCTGGACGTCCGCCGCATCCGCCGCTTTGCCGAGAGCGATGCCTTTGCCCGCATCTGTGCGGCGGATGCCGTGCTGCGGGAGCTGGCCTTCATCACGGCTCTGCCCGCCTCGGCGGTGCTGGCCGCACAGGGCAGCGCGGCCCCGGAGGGCGAAGCGGCGAAAGCCAGCGTCCTCGTGCAGGGCATTGCGGACATCGTGCTCATCTTCCCGGACCATCTCGAACTGCTGGATTATAAGACCGACCGCCGCAAGACCGAGGCCGACTTCCTCGCCGCCTACCGCGCCCAGCTCAACCTGTACGCCCTCGCCATCGACAAGCGCTTTGCGCCGAAGAAGGTGACCTATAAGGGCATCTATTCGCTGGAACTGGGAAAGCTGATCGAGGTGAAGGGATAATTTTCTGCAAAATCGCATAAAAATGCTTGACAGGCTTTGCCGGGTGTGGTAAACTGTTCTGGTAAAGAAAGCAGCTACGGCCTGGCCGCGCTCGCCTTGTGAGGGGCAACATCCTCCGGGCTATACGAAAACCGGTTCGTTTTGTGCGAACTGCGCTTTTGAGTGAATTTGCGCGGCTGTCCTGAAATATGGGCGGCCGCGTTTTCTATGCCAAATATTGCAACACTATGGATTATTGTTTGGAGGTGCATTCATTATCGCTACCGCTGGAAAGTCGAAGGAACTGGAGATCAACGGCCAGATCCGTGATCGTGAAGTTCGCCTGATCGGAGCAGACGGCGAGCAGAAGGGCGTTGTCACCATTCAGGTGGCCATGCGCGCTGCTGAGGAGGCCGGCCTCGATCTGGTCAAGATCGCACCACAGGCTGTACCGCCTGTGTGCAAGGTGCTGGACTACGGCAAATACCGTTTTGAACAGCAGAAGAAGGAGAAGGAAGCCAAGAAGAACCAGAAGGTGG
>OOIF01000870.1_pt1 | contig 30386 bp, 29 predicted proteins | sample 1691961 | NCBI WGS metagenome assembly OOIF01 (sample SAMN06348146, study PRJEB24527) | human gut metagenome | biome: human gut; feature: ankylosing spondylitis patient; material: feces | host: Homo sapiens | place: China | collected 2015-10 | reverse complement strand
TCGTTCCAATCATTCTTATCCGAAACACTACCAAAACAATTCTTTCTGTACTTTATATTCCAAAAACATTGTTTTTCTAATCTTTATGATTATCGCTCTAAAATCGTATACTTCTTCTCCAGGCGAACCGGATGCATACTCTCTTTCGTCCGCCTGAGATTTTCAAGTCCCATATCGTCTTCCCGGTTTACAAATTCCACCTCCGGATAAACGTGCGTTAAAAATTCTTTTTCCAGGTAATTATAAAGCCCGCGTAACTCCAGATTCGCCTTTTCCACATGGGTAACAGTCATATTTCTCTCCTGATTCATCGTTCCCATCGAAAATGCTTCCAGAGTTCCTCCTATCCGGACTCCCGCCATCGTGATCCCCGCCTCACGTCCAAAACGGATTGTCTCAAAGATCCCCTGCTCTTCGCTGTCCAGCCGGTTCAGATCATCGTCGCTCTCCTTATTCTTAGACCAGCGTTCCAGAAACGTCCGTATCTCGCCCTCATCCTCCGGATTCAGGATCACAAACTCTGCCGTTTCCCCGTAATCCCGACGGAATCGCGAAATCCGGTTTTTCATTTTTGAATATTTTCTTCCGGGAAGGACACGCATTTCTTCCCCGGAATAAATATAGTCAAAGCTGTCCCGATCCTCCAGCACCTCATAGCGCTCCGGATCCGGACGAATCGCTCCAAGCGCCGCCTCATCCACCAGATACATATGCATTTTCACACCGATTGCTGTGAAATATGCCTGCAGACGGTCAAAGTTTTCCCGCATATGCCCCAGGCCGCAGACCGGGACCATCGTCGCCTGCTCATCATAATCGATCTTCTGAAGCCACACAAGCCCCTTTTCGTCCGCATAGTATTTTGTCTCATAATAAGGTCTCCAGAGCAGATGATAAGCAAAATGGGATTCTGCACAGTCCGTCGGGCGCAGCGAAAAATACGGCTGCAGACCAATCAGCTTCTCCGGTGTCAATGGTTCAAATTTTATCATGCGTTGCTCTCCTCCCCTGCATCTACTTTCTCACCAAAGAGGAAGAAAAGTACAGCTGCGGCAAAAATCACGCCGCCCGCGATCGTCAGTCCCACTGTCACTCCATGACATAGATAATGCCGAAAATAAAAGAACCAAATACCTGTGACATGTTTTCAAACAGGCTGTAAACCCCCATCGCTTTGTCGTACCCATACGCCTGTACTTCCTTCATATCTGTATAGTAAGTAGACTGCGCCGGAAGTCCATAGCTGTCGGAAGCTCCTAAAAGGACCAGAAGTACCATCAAAGTCGAGATTCCCGGCCAGACTGCGTAAATCAAAAATGCCCCCGCATAGAGTACCGCTGCCAGCGCCAATGAACCCTTCTGCCCCAGCCTGCGCGTCAGCTGTTTCGTCAGGAAGCCGCCCAGACAGATGATGCATACACCGTTCAGCAGATATGAATATCCGATATTGGTCTCTGAAATTCCTAAGTTTTCACCCAGCAGCGGGTACAGGTAGGCAAGAAAATAGCCGCCTGCAACCACCGGAATCCGAATCTTATATTTAATTTATAATCACACCTCCAGCTTCCGCTTCTTTGCCAGCCTCTTCATCTCCTCCGCATTCTGCCGCACGGTCTCGGTGATCTCCGCGCCGCCCAGAAGTCTCGCAAGCTCGTCCACCATCGCCTCGCGGTCTAAGGCGCGGATGGAGGTTGCCGTCCGTCCATCGGACGCGGATTTGCGGATCTCGAAGTGCTGGTCCGCCATCGCCGCGATCTGCGGCAGGTGCGTGATGCAGATGACTTGACGGCATTTGGAGAGGATCCGCAGCTTCTCCGATACCATCTGTGCAGTCCGCCCGCTGATACCGGTGTCAATCTCATCAAAAATCAACGTTGGAACCTGATCGGTCTCCGCCAGCACCGTCTTGATTGCCAGCATGATACGCGACAGCTCACCGCCGGACGCCACCATACCGAGCGGCCGAACCGGTTCGCCCGGATTCGTGGAAATCAGGAATTCCGGCTCGTCGATACCGCCCGCCGTGAAATGATCCAGCCGCCTAAACTCCATCTCAAACTGCACATCAAGGAAATTCAGTTCCCGAAGCCCGTCTGCGATCTTCTCCACCAGCTCCCCGGCAAACTGCTTACGCGCTGCTGACAATGCCTCGGAATGTTCTTTCAGTACTGCTTCCGCCTGTTCCAGTTCTTTTTCCGCCTGTTCCCGAAGTTCATCGTAATTCTCCAGTTCCTGCAGTCGCGCTTTCTTTTCTTCCAACGCCTGAAGTACCTCCGGGATCGTCTTCCCATACTTGGTTTCCAGGCTCCGGATCAGGTCAAGCCGCTCCTGTGTCTCCTGAAATGCCGCTTCGTCAAAGGTCATATCGTCCATATATCCGGCGATCTCCCTGGAAAGATCCGAAAGAAGGGAATCTACATCGCACAGCTCGTCACGGATCCCCTTCAATCCCTCGTCAAATGCCATCGCACCATCGATCTCACGGAACGCCCGCGACACCGCATCGCCGGACACCGCGTCATATGCCTGTGAAAGACTCTCAGCGATCCGTCTGGCATTGGAAAACCGCTTAAAATCGGCTGCCACCTTTTCCTCTTCGCCATCCTTTAACGCGGCATTTTCAATCTCCTCGATCTCAAACCGGCAGAAATCCATCTCCCGCAGTCTCGTCTCCTGATCGGATGCAAATGCGGCACATTTCTGTTTTAACTGCATATACAAGCGATAGGCAGCTTCCGTATTCTGTTTGAATGGGAGAAGTTTTTCCCCGCCATACGCATCGAGGATTTCCAGATGTTTTGACGCATTCACCAGCGACTGGTGTTCATGCTGTCCGTGCAGATCGATCAGAAGACCCGTGATCTCCCGCAGCCTTGCAGCCGTTACCGTCTCGTCGTTGATGCGGCTGATGCTCCGGGTCGGTGTGATTTTCTTAGAAATGATTAAAATTCCCTCTTCATCAGGGTAAACATCGTGTTCCTTCAGCTGCTCGCGCTTTCTCTCATCATCGATGGAGAAAACCAGTTCAATGTAGGCGCTGTCGCAGCCCCGGCGTATCATCTCTTTCGGTGCTTTTCCGCCCAGCGCGATCTGGACCGAACCGATGATGATCGATTTTCCGGCTCCCGTCTCACCGGTCAGAATGTTGAGTCCGTCCCCGAACTCCACCTCCGCCGAATCGATCAGAGCCAGATTTTTCACTCGTAAATGATAAAGCATCCGCTTTCCGTTCCTCCTTATCAGCGGTTCCCGCAAAAAATGCGTGAACCCACCTTCCCTCATCCCGCAATCAGCTTGCGGATCTTGTCCATCAGCACGATCGTATCGTCCACCGTACGGACTGCACACATGACCGTATCGTCCCCGGCGATGCAGCCGACAATCTCTGAAAAATGGATGGCATCGAGCGCTGCCGCGACTGCCATCGCCATGCCTGACACCGTCTTGATGACAAGGATGTTCTGCGCCATATCCATGGAAACGAAGCTATCGTGCAGAATACGGGTATATTTATCATTGAACGCCGTCTGAGGATGGAAAACCGCATATTTCTGTCCGCCGTTTTCTGTCTGGATCTTAGACAGCTTTAACTCCCGGATATCCCTGGAAACCGTTGCCTGCGTGACATTGTATCCCTCTTTATTCAGATATTCCGCCAGCTCTTCCTGCGTTTCAATCTCATATTTTCCAATCAATTCCACAATCTTGCTGTGACGTTCCATTTTCATGGCTCTGACTCCTTTTATATCTGTTTCATTTTGTTCCGTATATTTTCCAAAAATGGCACCTGTTTGAGCTGAATCAAAGTCGTCTCGATCTCTGATTTTGCTATCTCGATTGTATCACCCGGCTCAATATCAACCACCGTATCGCCGTCAAAGCTCAGCGAAACCTTCGTCCGCCCGGTCGTCTGAATCCGCAGGCTCAAATGGTTATCCGGCGGCAGAACGATGCTGCGCGAATTGAGTGAATGCGGGCAGAGCGGTGTCAATACCATCAGATCCGCCTCCGGCGCCACGATCGGACCGCCCGCTGACAGGTTGTATGCCGTCGAACCGGTCGGGGTCGCAACCACCATGCCGTCCGCCGAATATTCGTTAAACAGCTGTCCATTGACAGCCAGCTCAAACCGGAACGCATCGATTCCCATACGGTTCAGGACGATATCATTCAACGCGATATCCTCCATGACGACCTTCCCGCCGGAAATCACGCACCCCTTGAGCATCATCCGGCTTTCCAGACGGTAGTGATCTTCCATCAGATCCCGCATGGCAGGCAGAATGTCCTCCTCATGCCCAATCTGCGTCAGATACCCCAGATGCCCCATATTGATGCCAAACAGCGGAATCTTCCGTCCCGCCAGATCACGCGCCGCCTGAATCAGCGTTCCATCACCGCCCAGACAGATCACGCAGTCTGTGTCCTCCGGCACGGTCCGACGATCGGTATAGCGGTATGCCGCAGCCACTTCTGCGTCCCTGCGAAGTCCATCATGGCGATCCAGACGGATGCAGCGGCAGCCCTGTTCTGCAAAAAAGCTGCAAATCAGATCGGCTGCCTCCTCTACACGCGGCTTTTCGCGGTTTACAATCAGATAGAAATTTCTCATGTTTTGTCTAACTCCATGTGAGCTTCCTCAACAACCTGTTCCGGTGAAACCGGACACTCTTTTTCCGCTTTTGCAAGTGCTTCCTCACCAGTCACAGTTTCCTCCGATGCCTGCTCCGGTTTATGCAGGTACAGGAGGTACTCGATATTTCCCTCCGGTCCCTTGATCGGGGAAAATTCCAGATTCCGGATCTCAAAACCGATCTCTGCCGCATATGCCATCACCATCTGAATGACCTCCAGATGCGTGCTCTTCTCGCGGACAACGCCCTTCTTTCCGACTTTCTCACGTCCCGCCTCGAACTGCGGCTTGATCAATGCAACCACCTCGCCGCCCGGGCTTAAAATCTCCTTGACCGGACCTAAAACCTTCGTCAGGGAAATAAAGGAAACGTCGATCGAAGAGAAATCTACCGGCTCGCCGATATCCTCCGGTGTCACATAACGGATGTTTGTCTTCTCCATGCAGACCACACGCGGATCATTGCGAAGTTTCCACGCCAGCTGTCCATGTCCTACATCGACCGAAAACACCTTGACCGCGCCATTCTGCAGCATACAGTCGGTAAATCCGCCTGTGGACGCGCCGACATCCATACAGACCTTTTGATCCAGCGTCACTCCGAAATGCGTCATCGCCTTCTCCAGTTTCAGACCTCCGCGGCTCACATATTTTAAGGTAGATCCACGTACCTCGATCTTCGCATTTTCATCGAAGGTCGTACCCGCCTTGTCTTCTTTCTGATCTTCTACATATACAATCCCGGACATGATGATCGCTTTCGCCTTCTCACGGGATTCTGCCAGACCTCTCTTGACGAGAAGTACATCTAACCGTTCTTTCATTCTATGTTCTTCCTTCCGCTGCTGCCACTCTTTTGTTTCCCATCATGCTTCCGCGTCAGTCTGCAGCACACCTTCACGTTTCAGCTGCGCCAGAATCGAATCACTGTCAATTCCCAGCTCATTCCGGAGCACCGACACATTTCCGTGTTCGACGTAGGCATCCGGCAGCGCTATATTAACTACCTTGATCTGCGGATAATGCTTCTGTACATAATCCGTCACCCGCTCGCCGTAACCGCCGCGCAGGACATTTTCCTCCAGTGTCACGATCGTATGATGCGTTCCAGCCAGATGGTCGATCACGTCGGTATCCATCGGTTTCACAAACCGCCCGTTGACCAGCGTACACGGCTGCCCGGCACTCTTTAATTTCTCCCGGATATGCTCTGCCGTGCTGACCATGCTTCCGACTGCCAGAAGCGCCGTCCCTCTCTCCTCATACAACATCTCGCTGACGCCATACTCGACCGGTGCCAGAAATTCTTTCAAGCCCCGGTACGCCTCGCCCCTCGGATAACGGATCGCAATCGGTCCATCGTAGGAGATGGCAAACTGCAGCATCTTTTCCAGTTCCCAGCGGTTCTTCGGCGCCATCACGCTCATATTCGGCACAGAGGAGAGAAATGTCAGATCAAAAATACCCTGATGCGTCTCCCCATCGCTTCCGACCAGTCCCGCGCGATCCACGCAGAACACAACCGGAAGATTCTGGATACAGACATCGTGAATGACCTGATCATATGCCCTCTGTAAAAAGGACGAATACACCGCCACCACCGGTTTCAGACCGGCTGCCGCCATACCTGCCGCCGAGGTAACCGCGTGTTCCTCCGCGATTCCCACATCGAAAAAGCGGTCCGGATATTCTTTCGAGAACCGTTTGAGCCCCGTTCCATCCGGCATCGCCGCTGTCACCGCCACGATCTTCGGATTTTCCGCTGCCAGACGGCAGATTTCTCTGGAAAATACATCTGTATAGCCCGGATGTTCCTTTTTCCGGAGCGGTTTTCCCGTTTCAATATCAAATGGTTCAACTCCGTGAAATGCCGACGGATTCTTCTCCGCCGGACGGTATCCCTTGCCCTTTTTCGTAATCACATGGATCAGTACCGCGCGGTTGATCTTTTTCGCCTCGCTGAAAATACGGATCAACCCCTTAATATCATGTCCATCCACCGGTCCCAAATACGTGATTCCCATATTTTCAAACCACATGCCCGGAATCAGAAGCTGCTTGATGCTGTTCTTTGTCCGGAGCAGCGTGCCGACCAGATCCGAACCGATCATCGGGATACGCGATAACGTGCCCGCCACATTCTTCTTCAACAGATTGTAGCCCTCATCTGCACGAAGATTATTCAGATACCGCGACATACCGCCGACATTTTCCGAAATGGACATATTATTATCATTTAAAACAATAATAAAATTCGTCTTGAGCCGTCCCGCATTGTTGAGCGCCTCATACGCCATACCGCCGGTCAGCGCGCCGTCCCCGATGACGGAAACGATCGAATAATCCTCGCCCAGCAGATCGCGCCCCTGTGCCATACCAAGCCCCGCCGAAATCGAAGTCGAGCTGTGTCCCGTGTCGAACGCATCAAACGGGCTTTCCTTCCGCTTCGGGAAACCGCTCAAGCCCCCATACTGGCGCAGCCCATCAAAATTATCCTTCCGCCCGCTTAAAATCTTGTGCGTATAGGACTGGTGCCCTACATCCCAAATAATCTTATCCTTCGGAAGATTCAGCGCGCAGAACATTGCAATCGTCAGTTCCACCACGCCTAAATTGGACGCCAAATGACCGCCTGTCCGGCTTGTCGTCTCGATCAGAAACTCGCGGATTTCCGCCGCCAGCTCCTTGCGTTCTTCCTCGCTCAACCGTTTTACATCCTCCGGTCCTTTTATCGTATCTAATACCATTCTTTCATCCCCCAAACCGTTTTCCACATCCGCTGTCGTCCCCGGTCTTCGATTGGATTTTTTATTTTTCACGGCTGACCAGCATCTCGATCAGCTCTTCGAGGAATTCATTCTTTCCAGGCAGGGAATAGAGAATATCAACCGCCGTCTCCGAAAGCTGTTTGACATCATGCTTCGATTTCTCGATTCCCTCCAATGTCACATAAGTGGTTTTATTGTTTTTCTCATCGCTCAGAACCGGTTTTCCAAGCACCTCCTGGCTGCTGGTAACGTCGAGAATATCATCCTGGATCTGGAACGCCAGACCGATCGCCGCCGCCATACGCTCTACTGTCCCGCACTCAGCTTCGCTCGCGCCCGCCATCACGGCTCCGATCACCATCGAAGCCTCCAAAAGTGCTCCCGTCTTTAAACGGTAGATAAAATCCAGCTTATCCTTCGGAATCGGCTGATTCGTCAGTTCCACATCCACCGTCTGACCGCCGATCATGCCGTAAATACCCGTTTTTTCGGATAAAATCTGGATACAACGTCCCACCTTTGCCGCATCCGGCGTCATCGCAAATGCCTTTGCCGCCGTCTCGATCGCGTAGATCAGAAGGGCATCTCCCGCCAGAACTGCCATATCATACCCATATGCAACCCAGGTCGTCTTTTTTCCACGGCGGTACTCGTCATTGTCCATACATGGAAGATCGTCATGAATCAGGGAAGATGTATGAATCATCTCGATCGCCGCCATCAGCGGCTCAATCTCTTTTCCCTGACCGCCAAACAGACGATATACCTCACGCATCAGAATCGGACGAAGGCGTTTGCCGCCTGCCTTCACGCTGTAATTCATCGCTTCAAAGATCGTTTTCTGATGCCCTTCCTCTGCCGGAAGATAAGAATATACAATCTCTTCCGCTTCCTTGACTGCCTGTGCCAGCCGTTCCTTTGCATTTTCCATCTCTGTCACGCCTCCGTCTCCTCGCCGTTTACGACCATAATCTGTTTTTCAACCTTATCTATCTTTTCACTGCAGGCGCGGACCAGACGCATTCCCGCCTCATACGACGCAAACGATTCTTCCAGCGTGCTGCGGCTGTCCTCCAGCGTCCGCATAATGCCATCCAGACGGTCAAACATTTCCTCGATCGAAAGTTCTTCCTTATTTTCTGCCATCGATCCTGCCTCCTGTTTTATCTAATAGGTTCCTTTCCTGAAATAAAACGTGTTCTCAAATCTTTCTGTTATGATTCACACGCAACACAATGAACCACTTTTTTACCCAGGCAGGTTTTCCTGATAAACCTCCCGGATCTCCGCCTCCACGCGTCCATCTGGCAGACGGACGGTCAGCGTATCCCCAGCTTGCAATCCTGTCACTGTCTCCACACGTTTTCCATCTGCATCCGTCACGAACCCATATCCGCCGCTTATCTTTTTTAACGGGGAGAGACCATCCATCCGGCTGCACACCAGTTCCAGACGATGGCGCAGATCGGACACCTTTTTCTCCATCTGGCGCGCCATCTTAACTCTCGCATCTTCCAGATACTGCCGTCTCTCATTTAACTGGCTCTGCGGACTGTGAAGCTGCAGGCGCAGACGAAACTGCTCCAGGCGATAGGCATACTGCTCCGCCTTCTGCTCCATCCGCTTCGTCATCTGCTGTGCCGCCGCAATGCACTGCTGCTCAAACAGGTGGTAATCAAAAACCGCCAGTTCTGCCGCCGCCGAAGGAGTCGGGGCACGCAGATCCGCCACATAGTCCGCGATCGTAACGTCTGTCTCATGCCCGACCGCCGAGATTACCGGCGTCCGGCACGCAAAAATCGCCCGCGCCACACTCTCCTCATTGAACGCCCACAGATCCTCAATCGAACCGCCTCCGCGCCCGACGATCAGCACATCCAGATGCAGCGCATCCAGGGTCTGGATCGCCCGCACGATACTCGGCGCTGCCCCTGCTCCCTGCACCAGTGCCGGGCAGAGGACAAGCTGCACGTAAGGGTTCCGCCGTCCCGAGATATTGATAATATCCCGGATTGCTGCGCCGGTGCTAGCCGTCACGATACCGACCGTTTTTGCATACTTTGGGATCGGCGTTTTATATTCCGGGGAAAACATCCCCATTTCTTCTAATTCATTTCTCAGTTTTTCAAAGCGCCGGAATAAATCGCCCGTGCCGTCCAGCGTGATCTCGCTGGCATAGAGCTGGTATCTTCCATCCCGCTCATACACTTCGATACTGCCCTTGACGACCACCTGCTGTCCTTCTTCCAGACGGAACGTAAGTCCCTTCCGCCTACTGGCAAACATAACTGCCTGCATCGCTCCCAGACCGTCTTTCAAGGTAAAATAAATATGACCGGACGTATGATATTTGCAGTTAGAAACCTCGCCCTTGACCGAAATCCGGTTCAGGGCAAAGTCCTGTGCGAACATATTTTTAATGTATGCATTAACCTGCGAAACCGAATATACGCCAGCCATCGCTTATACCAGCTTCGCTAAAATGCCGTTGATAAATGCCGGTGAATCATCGCCGCCGAACTTCTTCGCCAGCTCGACCGCCTCATTGATCGCTACCTTCTCCGGTACATCGTCATCGTGCTTGATCTCGTATAATGCCAGGCGCAGGATCGTCAGTTCCACCTTGCCCATACGGCGGGTAGTCCATCCCTGTGCAACCCCATCGATTGCCTTGTCAAGCTCCGGAAGCACATCCAGAATCTTCTCAACCTTGCTCTTTACGTATCCGCCGTCAAAGGTGTCTAACATCGGATTATGGATGATATCGCCGATTCCGCTCGGAACATCGTCCTCCTCTTTCGGCTCTGTAAAATATACATCCACCTGCTCCTGCATCTCATCCGTCGGGTAAAAATCCGCACAGAAAAGCAGCTTAAAGCAATGTTCTCTCAGTTCTCTTCTGGTCATACTAATCCTCCTGTTACCTGTTTCTATCCGTCTGATACGCCCGATTTGCTGCCTCGGTATCGCAAATATCCCTTTCGTAATCCGCTGCAATCGTTTTCTGAATATCCACAGTCTTTCCTGCATAATTGTTATATTTCTACTATTCTAATGTATCATTATACCGTATCCCCGGTTTTTTCACAAGAGTTTGAGAAAAAGAATCCGCCAAAGTTACTGTTCACGGGTAGGCACTTTTGGAACCGAAAGTGCCGTAAGAAAACGTGGTGGCAGCAGGAATTTGCCGTATTTAAATGCGAAGCCACGGCAAATTCCGTTACTGGGCACGTATGCGTGAACAGTAACCCGCCAAAAAAGCGGCATCCCTGCTGAAGCAGAAACGCCGCTTTTATATCGTTTACAATCTTATCGATTGCTTATGCTATCCAATTTTTATTCATCCACGCTGTAGTTCGGAGCCTCTTTTGTGATGTGGATATCATGCGGATGGCTCTCTTTTAAGGATGCTGCGGAAATCTTGATGAAACGTCCGGTCTCCTGAAGAGTCGGAATATCCGATGCGCCGCAGTAACCCATACCAGCACGCAGACCGCCGAGCATCTGGAATACGGTATCTTCTACCATTCCCTTGTATGCAACACGTCCTTCTACACCCTCCGGAACGAGTTTCTTCGCATCGCTCTGGAAGTAACGATCCTTGCTGCCGTTCTCCATCGCTGCGATGGAACCCATGCCGCGGTATACTTTGTATTTTCTTCCCTGGTACAGTTCAAAAGTTCCCGGGCTCTCGTCGCATCCTGCAAACATGGAACCCATCATGCAGACGCTGCCGCCTGCTGCGATCGCCTTCGTCAGATCGCCGGAATACTTGATACCGCCGTCTGCGATGATCGGAATGCCGTACTCTTTGGCAACTGCGTAGCAGTCCATAACAGCGGTGATCTGCGGAACGCCGATACCTGCTACGACACGGGTCGTACAGATGGAACCCGGTCCGATACCAACCTTGACCGCGTCAACGCCTGCCTCGATGAGAGCTTTTGTTGCCTCTCCGGTCGCTACGTTACCTGCGATTACCTGCAGATCCGGATATGCTTCTTTGATCATTCTGACACAGTGAAGAACATTCTCAGAATGTCCATGTGCAGAGTCGAGAACAACTACGTCTACTTTTGCTTTCACCAGGGCTTCCACACGATCCAGCACGTTTGCAGTGATACCTACTGCCGCGCCGCAGAGCAGACGTCCCTGTGCATCCTTTGCAGAGAACGGATACTTGATCTGTTTCTCAATATCCTTGATAGTAATAAGACCCTTGAGGTTAAAATCCTTGTCCACGATCGGAAGCTTCTCGACACGTGCCTTGGCAAGAATCTTCTTTGCCTCCGTCAGGGTGATGCCCTCCGGAGCGGTAACCAGATGCTCAGAAGTCATGCACTCTTTAATCTTCTTGGAGAAATCTTCCTCGAACTTGAGGTCACGGTTTGTGATAATACCAACCAGTTTTCTTCCCTCTGTGATCGGAACACCGGAAATCCGGAACTTGCCCATCAGCTCATCCGCATCCTTTAATGTATGCTCTGGGGATAAATAAAACGGGTCAGTGATTACACCATTCTCAGAACGTTTTACTTTATCGACCTCCTCAGCCTGCGCCTCGATCGACATGTTCTTGTGAATAATACCAATTCCACCCTGTCTTGCCATTGCAATCGCCATGCGGTGCTCTGTAACCGTATCCATGCCGGCACTCATCAGGGGGATGTTCAGCTGAATCTTCTTGGTCAGATGTGTCGTCAAGTTTACCTGATTCGGAATAACCTCAGAATAGGACGGCACAAGCAGGACATCATCAAATGTAATGCCATCGCCAATAATCTTACCCATTATATTACCCTCACTTTCGTAAATTTTAAACACTGGACATTGAAAACTGTCTGATGTTAATAATTGATTTTAGCAAGTTTTTTGAAATATGTCAACCGGAGAATAAAGGGGTTGACGATAGAATTTACTTACGCCATTTAATTAGTGTATCTTATAAATAATACCAATCAGATAAGTATTAATAATGCAGTCATCCTTAGCCTCATTTCCTTGCCAATTTTTTCACCAAAAAAGAAGGACTGCCACACCTTCGCATAGCAGTCCTTCTCTCCCCTGGCAGCTGCCTGTCAGAGATTCTTTCTATAAATTACCATTTTTATTTTCTACATTCGATACTGCATCTCTGATGTAACATCTTCCGCCATTTTCCGGCTCTCTTACTTACATCATGCCGCCCATGCCAGCGCCTGCTGCCGGACCTGCCGGTGCATCTTCTTTGATGTTGGCAACTGCAGACTCGGTTGTAAGCAGGGTAGATGCAACGCTGGTTGCGTTCTGCAGGGCACTTCTGGTTACCTTTGCCGGATCCAGGATGCCTGCTTCTACCATATCTACGTATTCCTCATTGTAAGCATCGTAACCTACGCCTACCGGGGACTCTTTTACCTTGTTGATGATAACAGAGCCTTCCAGACCTGCGTTTGCTGCGATGTGGAACAGCGGAGCTTCCAGAGCTTTCAGGACGATACGGCCGCCGGTCTTCTCGTCGCCTTCCAGTCCGTCTACTACCTTCTGAACTTCTGCTGCTGCGTGAACATATGCAGATCCGCCGCCTGCGATGATGCCTTCCTCAACAGCTGCCTTTGCTGCGGACAGGGCATCTTCCATACGCATCTTAGCTTCCTTCATCTCAGCCTCGGTCGCTGCACCAACACGGATAACGGCTACGCCGCCAGCCATCTTAGCCAGTCTCTCCTGCAGTTTCTCACGGTCAAAATCAGAAGTGGTTTCCTCAATCTGAGCCTTAATCTGAGCCACACGGTCTGCGATGGCTTTCTTATCGCCGCAGCCATCTACGATGATGGTGTTCTCTTTCTGAACTTTAACGGATTTCGCACGACCAAGCTGATCCATGGTGGTATCCTTTAATTCAAGTCCCAGTTCCTCGGAAATAACAGTACCGCCAGTCAGGATTGCAATATCCTTTAACATTTCTTTTCTTCTATCGCCGTAACCCGGAGCCTTCACACCAACAACGGTGAAAGTACCTCTCAGCTTATTGACAATCAGGGTGGTCAGCGCCTCACCCTCAATGTCCTCAGCGATGATGAGCAGCTTGGAACCAGACTGTACCAGCTGTTCCAGCAGCGGCAGAATCTCCTGAATGTTGGAGATCTTCTTATCGGTAATTAAGATGTACGGATCGTCCAGAACGGCTTCCATCTTCTCCATATCAGTTGCCATGTATGCAGATACATAGCCACGGTCAAACTGCATGCCTTCTACCAGATCAAGCTCAGTCTTCATAGTCTTGGACTCTTCAATGGTAATAACGCCGTCTTTGGAAACCTTCTCCATCGCGTCTGCTACCATCTGGCCTACTTCCTCATCAGCGGAAGAGATAGCAGCGACTCTTGCGATATCTGCCTGGCTCTTAACGTCCTTCTTCATGCCTTTGATTGCCTCTACGGCTGCATCTGTGGCTTTCTTCATACCCTTTCTCATAATGATCGGGTTAGCACCTGCTGCCAGGTTCTTCATACCTTCGTTGATCATCGCCTGGGCCAGAACGGTTGCGGTTGTAGTACCATCACCAGCTGCATCGTTGGTCTTGGTTGCTACTTCCTTCACCAGCTGTGCGCCCATGTTCTCAAACGGGTCTGCCAGCTCGATCTCCTTCGCAATGGTCACACCATCGTTGGTAATGAGCGGAGCGCCGAAGGATTTATCCAGAACTACGTTTCTGCCTTTCGGTCCTAATGTAACTCTTACGGTATCTGCTAACTGATTTACGCCCGCTTCCAGGGCTTTTCTGGCTTCTACGCCATATTTAATTTCCTTTGCCATGGTTATCAACCTCCATAATTTTCTTGAATAAACGTTCCGATCAGCATCTGTCTTCCAGACATCCTGCCCATCGATTAACCGATAACAGCCAGAATATCATTCTGTTTTACAATGACATATTTCTCATTGTCCAGCTCAACTTCTGTGCCTGAGTATTTCGAATAGATAACTTTATCGCCAACCTTTACCTGCATCGTGATTTCTTTTCCATCTACCACTCCGCCAGGACCAACCGCGATTACCTCTGCCTGCTGCGGTTTCTCTTTTGCCTGACCCGGAAGAACGATACCTGATTTGGTCGTCTCCTCTGCAACTAACTGCTTTAATACAACTCTGTCAAATAATGGTGTTAACTTCATTATTGGCTCCTCCTTATCCATCCAAATTTATTCCATCTGATTGCTTTTCTTTCGTAATCAGATATGTATCTTCTTCTTACGAAGTATGTTATAACACGTTCTGTTAGCACCGTCAAGTGTTGAGTGCTAAAATTTTAGTAAATTTTACGGGGAGAACTGAAATATTCCATTTCTCCCCGTTCTATTAATTGCTCTCCTCAAATGCCTTAATCGCCGCAACCGTTTTCTCATAACACTCTTTTACCGATGCAAAATCCGCCTCGTATCCGGTCAGTTCTCTGCCTCTCAGTTTTTCGGTCAGCGCTGCGCTTACCTCATAGAAGGCATCAAAGCCCAGGTTCAGACAGATTCCTTTCAGGGTATGTGCCGCGCGGAATGCTTTCTCCGCATCCTTTTCTTTTAATCCATCCTCCAGATCCTGAAAGCTGGAATCGCTCAGAAACTTGATGGCAAATTTTTCCACCAGCGCCACACCTCCAAAGCGTTTCTGAACTCCTTCAAAATCCCCGCCCATTTCTTTGTAGCATTCCTGAATTGTCATGACAGCCTCCTGTTATTTCTCTTCCTCAGTTTTCATACGGCTCAGCTCCTCGCCCGCAGTTCCATACTCTTTTTCAATCGCCTGCGTCACCGCGCCGAAAAACTTCTTCTGTGAATTGTCATAATGTTCAAATTTCTTATTTTTTCGCTCCGGATCACTCATCTCACTCCGGTATGCTGCCTCCTGCAGCTCCTTTTTAATAGGATCCTGAATCTCACACAGGCACTCAAGCAGGAGCGGGTTAAATGTACCACACTCTCCGTTGCAGATCATCTGCACCGCCTCCTCATGAGAATAAGCCTTTTTATAGACGCGCTCACTTGTCAGCGCATCATACACATCCGCCAGCGCCACCACCTGCGCTGAGATCGGGATCTCCTCCCCTTTTAGACCATCTGGATATCCTTTTCCATCATAGCGCTCATGGTGCCAACGGCAGATCTGGTACGCCACTTTCATCAGCGGCTCATCCTCATACATCTGAAGATTCGCAAGCATGTCCGCACCGATCACTGTATGTTTTTCCATGATCTTACGCTCCTCCGGCGTCAGACGACCCGGTTTATTCAAAATCTTCTCGTCAATTCCGATCTTTCCGATGTCATGCAGGGATGATGCCGTGCTGATCAGCATCCGGTTCGACCAGGACAAGGGATATTTGTCCGTCTTCTTGACGAGCTGTTCCAGAATCATCGTCGTCAATATATTAATATTGAGTACGTGCATACCGCTCTCGCCATTTCGAAATTCCACGATCTCGCTCAGAACACTGATCAGCATCCGGCTATTCTTCTCTTTCTCAAAAACCTGGTTCGTCACCATTGCCACCAGGCGGCGCTGTTTCGCATACAATTTGATCGTATTTAAGACACGCCGGTGTACAACCTCCATATCGAACGGGCGCTTGATATAATCAGAAACTCCCCACTCATACGCCTGCTTGATGACCTCGCCCGAATCTTCGCCCGAAATCATGATAACCGGGATATCCCCGATCAGGTTGTTGCGGTTCATGTATTCCAGAACCCCGAAGCCGTTCATCCCCGGCATGACGATATCGAGAAGAATCAGGGAAATCTTCGTCTCATAACGGTTCAGCATGTCGAGACATGCTGAACCATTTTCTGCCTCCAGAATCTCGAATTCGCCTTTCAGCATTTCTGAGAGAATCATACGGTTCATCTCCGAATCGTCCACGATCAAAATGCGGTAACGACTCGCATTGCGCCGCCCGGCTGCCACGATCTCCTCCGGTGTCCACTGTCCATCTTTCTCAGTCACAATCATGTTCTTGGAGGTCTTCGCCTGATACATAAATTCGTCCGCCCGGCACATCGCCTTCCCGACTGTCTCCCCGTTCGTCAGCGTACCGCCGATGCTGACTGACAATTTCAGTTGCGGATATCCTTCAACACTCATGTTGCAGATCAAATCCTGTATCCGATGCAGCTTCTCAACAAATGCCTCCAGACTGATGCCCGGCATCACAAGCAGAAATTCATCCCCTCCATAACGCACCAAGCGGTCCGTCTTACGGATACAGCTTATAATCGCCGCCGACACCGTCACCAGCACTTTATCGCCCGCCACATGCCCATATATATCATTGTAGGTCTTAAAATCATCCAGATCGATCATCGCGATACCGGCATCCATCCGCTGCTCTTTTAACTGATCTTCAAAATATCTCCGGCTGTAGCTCCTCGTCAGTGCATCCGCATACAGCTCGCGCCTGTAGTGTGCAAATTTCTTAACGAGTGCTTCTCTTCCCTCTGCGTCAAGAAGTGTCTCATCATCCAGACAGGAAATCATCTCCACCACACAGGGAACTCCATCCACCTCCAGATACTTCGCGATGACCTGATACATCTTCAGACCGATAAATTCAAGCTTCATGCACTGTCCCTTCATCGCAAGCGCGCGCTGTGCCGCACAATTCTCACAATTCTTTCCTTTTTCCCAGAACGAATAGCATTTGCAGTCCTCGGATCGGAGTTCCCCGTTCCTCACGTCCATCTTATGGAGTAGATCTTTATCTAAAATACGTACAACCGTAAATATCCTTTCCATCTGTGCAATCATTTGTTCCAATTCCTGCGCCGTCATCTTTGTATTCAAATTCATCATTTTATTTTTATCACCACCTAGCAAATATATAATTTTATTCTACATGATTTCCGGTATGACAACAAGCATTTTTCTCATGCTTCCTGTACATAATTACCGCCCCTGTGTTACTGTTCACGCATACGTACCCCGTAACACGTGATTCACACACTTCCCGTTGTTCACAAAAGATTCCCTTTATTTTTTAGGCGTTTCGTATTACAATAAGGATATCGAATCGTATAGAGAGGAGTATCAACCATGGCAAAAAAACATTTTGGTAAATTACTGACACTGGCAGCTATCGTCGGCGCTGCAGCAGCTGGTGTTTCTTACGTCTTACAGTATAAATCATTCCACAAGGAACTGGATGAGGATTTCCACGACTTTGAAGATGATTTCGATGATTTTGACGATGCCGGCGATAAAGAAGCTTCCAAGGCTTCTGATACAGCTGCCTCCGAACGCAGCTATGTTTCCTTAAATCCGGAGAAAAAGGAAGCTCCGGCTGAGACTCCAGAGGAAACTTCTGAACATTCTGAGGAAAGCGAAAAAGCTCCGGCTGATGCAGATGTCTCTTCCGAAGAACCAGTCAAAACAGAAACCGTCCGCGCAGATGCTCCGGTTTCCGAGGACGGCGAATCTTCTTCCGAGAAAGAAGATTCCGACGCAGCCCCGGATGACAGCACAACCGTGACGGTTGAGGAAATCACAGAATAACACAGGAGGATTCTTTGCATGATACAAAGTCTTCTCCGCGCGATGGAACTTCTGGAACTTTTAAAAGAAGCCAACCACAAATATTCCATCGCAGAACTTTCCGAATCAACCGGGCTTCCGCCCAGCACGATCCACCGGATTTTGCAGACATTTTGTGAAAAAAAATACGTGATCCGCGATGAACACGCGCACACCTACCAGCTCGGTCCCGCCCTCATCTCTCTCGGTCGGGCGGCGGCTGACAATGTGCGGATTCAGGATGCGGCGCTTCCGATTCTCAAGAACCTCTCCTACTGTACCCGTGAGGATTCCTATCTGATCATCCAGGTTGGCGACAAGGGACTGGTACTTGACAAAACGGACGGTCCGAACCACCTCAAGGTCGTCGAAGAATTTGGCTATGAGATGGATCTGCACTGCGGTGCGATCCGCAAAGCGCTTCTGGCTTTCCAGAGCGACGAATACATCCGCCGCTATCTGGACACACGCTTAAACCGTCCTGAGGCATTCCCAAAGGCGGATCCCGCAGAATTGGCAGAAGAACTCCGCACCATCCGTGAGAAGGGCATTGCCGTTTCCCACGGCGAATACGTCCCGGATGCAGTCGGGATCGGTGCTCCCATTTACGGTATTGACGGACGCATTTCCGCTTCGGTCGGAATCATCGCACCGTATTCCCGTATTGAAGATGACACACATCTTCTGCACCTGCAGGATCAGGTCCGCCACAGCGCGGCCGAATTGTCCTATTATATGGGACATACGTTTAAGCAGAAGAAATAAAGGAGATTTCACTTTATGATTAATAAACGCTTATTTTTAGCAGGCTTAACAACCGGTCTTCTCTCCCTCTCCGTCGCTTTCCCGGCGATGGCAGGAAGCTGGAAAAATGGAGCTGGTGACAATGCTGCCCGCTGGTGGTACGACAACGGTGACAACACCTGGGCGGCAAATGGCTGGCGCTGGATCGACGGCAACCAGGACGGCGTCAGCGAATGCTACTATTTCGACGCCGAAGGCTGGCTTCTAACCTCCACCACGACACCGGACGGCTACACTGTAAACGCAGACGGCGCCTGGACGGTAAACGGCATCGCTCAGAGCCGCCAGACCGCGGCTTCCAATGAATTCGATAACGAAAGCTGGGACGATTTCCAGAACAGCTCCTCCAAAAAGACGAAAAAAACAGCCACCAGCTCCAGCAGGACGCCAGATTCCGGAAGCTCTGACTCCAGCACCGACTCATCCGAAGATTCTTCCAGCGATGATAGCAGCAATTCCAACGGAAGCTCCGGCAGCCACAGCAATTCCGGAAGCTCCGGTCCGTCCAAAGAAACCTCTTCTACTTCCGGAGACAAAAAGCCGGATGCTCCAAAGAAGAACTCCAAACAGGAACCAGGCAGCGGCTACCGCCAGGGGTCTGTGACGGATGAGCAAATTGCAAATAATAGTTCTTCTGACTCCACTAAGGAATAAATAAATGTATGCCGCAAGGCGCACCAAACAAACGCCCCCGCAAGAAAATCTCCTGCGGGGGCGTTTCTATCTCATCATTCAGTTTCCCAAACGAATCTTCTATTATTTCTGAAGTGCAAGAACGTCAGCGAATGCCTGAATAGCAGTGCTTGCCTGACCGAAGTCTCTCATCTGCTGGTCGATACCCAGTTTGATGTGCGGAACGCCTGCATCGTTCAGAGCTTTCTTCAGGTATGGATACTCCATCTCCTCCGGATCACAGAACTGCTGCATAAACAGTACCAGACCCTGAGCGCCGCTCTCTTTAACCATGTTAGCTACGAACTCACCACGACGGTTCTTGTCAGATTCCGGATCGTACAGAAGTACTTCGTAATCGATGTTAGCGAACTGTTTAGCCAGTGCTCTAACCGGATCCAGCTCGTCTTCCGGAGCGTCTACACGGAAGGAACGTGTCTCATGTGCTACATCATCTGCAGCGATAGCGATGTTGTTCTCTTCGAAGATAGAAAGCAGCTTCGGATTATCACAGATAATACCGGAGGTAACAACCTTGGTTCCCTTCCAGTCACAGACAGGAAGTTTAGCCAGCTCTGCGTTCAGCTCGACAAGCTTTGCAGTGTATTCCGGCTTCTCCATGAAGTAGAATGCCTTCAGAACTGCGGAACGTTTGGTTGGTGTGATAACATCACAGTGCTCGTTAGCCAGTTTTACGAACTCACGGCGAGCTGCACGGCTCTTGTTGTATACAACGATAGCATCCTGGATGTCAGAATCAGTAATCTTTCTTCCAGCGATCTCTTCCAGATCAGCTTTTACATGGTTGTACTGATCGATACAGAACTGAAGACCAAACTCTTCGAAACGGTTCTGCGGATGAGCTAAGAAGATAACTTTCATCTTGTCGCCCATAGCTACACGGAAGTTCTGGCTCATCGGACGAAGAGTATCACAGATAGTAGGTGTGATAATACCGTCTAACTGATCCATAGTTCCATCCAGCAGCATCTCCAGAGCTAACTGAGCGATGGTGCAGTAGAAAGTAGCGCAGTACTCTTTTGCACGGCTGATGGTCTTAGTGTTGGAACCCCACATACCCATCGGAACGATACCAGCGGCATATACAAGCTCTTCCGGAGCGTAGTAAGGAAGAACACCAACTACTTTTTTGCCCTGAGCTTTATATTCAGCAAGCTGCTGCTTCGGAGTTGCAGCTTTTACCTTAAATTCTTCTAATAATGCGTTAACACTCATGGTTATTTAGCCTCCTTTGCCTGCTTATTTGCTTCCATTGCCTCAACCAGACCCTCTACACGAGTCTCGTACTGAGCAGCATTGAAGTTACGCGGGTCAGCCTGATCGCCGTCGAAACCAGCACACGGGATACCCAGGTCAGCAGTAAAGCGACGCTGCATCTCAGCCATGTAACCACTCCACGGTTTACAGCTTCTGTTGTAGTGAACCAGAACGCCATCTACCTTGTTATCACGGCAGATGCCTTCACGCCAGTCAACACCCTGCTCGATGCAGACAGAGTTCGGAGCTTTGTAGTAAGCACGAGCCATCTCATCGATGTTGTTGTAAACGAAACCAAATGCCGGAGCATATACAACGGCAGTAACGTTTACACCGTGGGTCTTCAGCGGTTTGAACAGAGCCGGCAGTTTCGGCCAGCACGGAATACCCTCGAACATAACACGGTATTTCTCCGGGAACGGAGTTGTGGTCTCACCCTTCTTAACTGTCTCTTCCAGGTCTTTTGCAAGTAATTCAAAAGCATCACCAGCAGCTACAGTAGCACGTGCAGTTACAACGTCTGCCATGTGGTTGAACAGGTCAAATCCACTGTATGGAGCCGGTTTGTACTGCAGGAAATCACAGACTTTCAGCCAAGCCTTAGCGGTACGGTTAGCGTTTGCACAAGCCTGCTCGAACTTCTTCTCGTCGAACTTCTTGCCTGTCAGCTCTTCCAGCTGTTTGATCGCTTTGTCGAACTGAGCGCGAACGTATTTAACATTCTCATCATGAACTTCTACTGTATTGTTGTACGGGATATCGATCATGATCAGCGGAATGTTACACATACGAGCGATGTTCTCATACCATTTTGTCATACAGTTACAGATGTTGTTGCAGCAAAGAACGAAATCCGGCTGCGGAATACGCATCTGACGAATCGGAGAAATAGCCTCAAGACGTTTCTCTTTTTCCGGACCATCCGGGAGTTTTTCAATCTCAAGCAGGTTGTCCAGCTGCAGATACGGAGTCTGAGTCTTCGGATCCTTCTTCGGTTTTCCGTCTTCACCCATCACTACGTTGCCGTCAGCATCTTTTAATGGTTTACCTGTGCTCGGATCGATGATGTATTCACCAGTCTCCGGATCATACTTACGGGATACACGTACACCAGCTGCATATGCAAGGCTGATACGAGCGTAACCGCAGATATCGTTGTCATATCCAAGATCCTCAGCTGCCTGGCACATCAGCTCACCGTAACGGTTAGCTGCGATACCAGCTGCCTGGTTCTCCGGATACATAACGTGTAAATCAAATGCTGCTGCAAGCTCACACGGGAATTTGGAAGAAGACCATCCAACTAACTCGCCTCTTGCTTTGGCCTCACGCGCCTCTTTGTGTACGTCATCTACGACTTTACGAAGCGCAAGAACACCAGGACTAACTTGTTTTGCCATAATAATTATCCTCCATTCTTAAAAATTAACTTAGTTACTTCTGACGGCTGGCTACCTGATATGCCATCAGGGCTGCGCCAAGCGCGCCGTTATACTGTGTCAGCGGGGATGTACAAATCTTTACGCCAAGCTCAGCCTCAAGCGCATCTACTACGCCCTGGTTCTGAGCCACACCGCCTGTCATAACGACATCCGGCACTACACCGATTCGGTGGGCAAGACCCGTGACACGATGAGCCACTGAACGATGAATACCGGCAATGATATCACATTTATCCGTTCCCATCGACAACTGGCTTATAACCTCACTCTCTGCAAAAACCGTACAGGTGGAACTGATTCCTACCTGCTTCTTGGACATAGCGCCAAGACGGCCTAGATCACTTACCTCAACTTCGAGAACGCGAGCCATAACATCCAGGAATCTTCCGGTTCCGGCTGCACACTTATCGTTCATCTGGAAGTTTGTCATGACACCGTCCTCAACGCGAAGAACCTTCACGTCCTGACCGCCGATGTCAATTACGGTATGAACCTTCGGGAAAAGGAAATAAGCGCCCTTTGCATGACATGACAGCTCACTCATCTGCTTATCGGCAATTCCGTCCATCAGAGATGTACGTCCATAACCGGTAGCCAGTGTGAATGCCATATCTTCTTTCTTGAGGCCTGCATCTTCCAGAACTGCCTCGATGGCACGGCTTGGACCGCTGGTACCTGCTCCAACGTCAATCAGAGACTTACCTACGATCTCCTTGCCATCCTTCAGGATGATACATTTGGAAGCTGTAGAGCCTACGTCGATACCTAAAGTGAAAATTTCGCTCATGATGTATCTTTTTCCTTTCAATACTGACTTTCTATGCCTGATTTTTGTTTCAACGATGTTTTGGCAGATCCGTGCTATCACATCGTCTCCACCCATCATAATACCACAAAATCAACTAAAAGTCGCTGTAAAATCTTGAAAATGTTATAAAATAATTCTTAACAAAACTATTACTTATTACTTATCTGCCTGAGTATACCAATAAATCGAGCAAAGGTTCCAGTTCCTTTGCCCGATTTATCTGCAAGCATCCGGCAAAACGGTTCATTTCCAGTCATACAGACAAGCCGCTTCGCCAGAGCCTCACACTATTCACACTATCAATTTGTTACTTATCACTATTTACACTATCACTGTCAGCCGCGTACTTACGCGCCTTCTCTTTTTAAAATGTTATCTTAGCGGCACCTATCACAATGCCGTTTTAATTTGATAATTATTTACCGTAGTTGATGAACTCACGAGTAGATCTCGGAGCCAGCATCTGATGCATCGGGCAGATAGCCTGAGCATTCTGATAATAAGCCTCGGTAAATGCCTGGATGTACGGACGAAGATCGGTCAGATCTACGATCTCATCAACCATACCCTGTTTTGTACAATATTTCGGACGAGATTTGTCTGTGTACATCTGGATCATAGCGTTCATCTTGTCGATGATCGGCTGAAGCGGCTCGCCAGCTTTTTTAGCTTTAACAAGCTTTCTGGAGTACATAGCGTTTGCAGCGGTCTCACCCGGCATTACGTAGTACTCGCAAGCACCTGTACCGATAGAGAATACGTTGGTGTTGTTGCCCTGCGGACCACCCAGAACGTAGTGAGCAGCAGCACTTGCCTTACGAAGAGTAACCTCCAGAGACGGAAGCTTAGCATTCTCGATAGAGTAGATCAGGGACTGACCTAAACCAAGCAGCTCTGCCTTCTCAGCGTCATCGCCTACATCGATACCTGTGGTATCCTGCAGCCAGATAACCGGTGTCTTATCACGAGCACACAGAGTAACGAACTCGTTCATCTTAATCAGACCCTGACGGTACAGCTTACCACCGATACCTACAGAACCCTGTTTGTACTCCGGATAGTTCATGAGTAAGCCCTGTACGTTAGCGATAACACCAACCAGAAGGCCGTTAACTTTTGCAAGACCAGCAACGATCTCCGGACCGTAGCCTTTCTTGTACTCGAAGAACTCACTGTTATCGAACAGACGGCCGATTACATCGTAGATGTCGTACGGACGTTTCTGGTTCATCGGGATGATGCTGTACAGATCCTCAGCCGGAAGCTGCGGAGCCTTCGGGCTGTCAACACGGAAGAACTCCAGGTTGAAGCACGGAAGGTAGTTGATGTACTTCTTGATTCCCTCGATAACGCCTAAATCATCCTCGTAAACTTCACGGAAGAATCCGGTCTCATCATAGTGGATCGGCACGGAACCCGGAGCCGGAACGTGATGTTTGCTGTTCTCGATCTGAGCGTTAACGATCTGCTCTGCTGCTTCCTCATCGATGTAACCCTTCGGGTTCATACCGGAAAGGATACCAGCGCCACCAACTGCCATGTTCGCATCTTTATGAGCGATCAGGATAGTCGGGGAAATGCTGTGGTAACCACCACCTGCCGGGTTGGTTCCGTAGATACCTACGATAACCGGAACACCAAGCTGGTTTAACTCAGCGTTGCGGAAGAACGGTGTACCACCACCACGACGGTTCGGGTATACTTTGTCCTGATTCGGGAACTCAACGCCTGAGCAGTTTAACAGGTATACTAACGGCAGATGCAGCATCTTAGCGGTATCTGCAGCACGGAGCAGGTTATCTGCCTGTCCCGGAACCCAAGCACCAGCCATCTTCTTGTTATCAGAAGCGATGATGTAAACCCATTTGCCATTTACACGGCCAAGACCATTCAGAACGTTAGTTGTCTGGAAACGGTTGTCTTCCGGATTGTAAAGGCTGTTTAACGGGCACCATGTACCTGGATCGATCAGGGCGTTGATACGCTGTGTAGCAGAAAGCTGTCCACGTGCGTTTAACTTCTCTTCGGTTGTGATACCAGCATCAAGAGCCTGCTTAATGGACTCATGGATGTCGTTCTCAACAGCCTTCAGTTCCTGCTCGTTTTCCGGATTCGGATTAACCAGAGCTTTACCAACAGTAGGCATATTCTGGAAATATCCTGGCATTGAATACATATTCATGTCTTCTTTTCTCCTTATAAAATAAAAAATAAAAATGGTTATAAATGAATTGCTTGCGGGACAGTTCGTCTCCTGTCCCGCCTGCAATCAGTAACTAATTAATCGACAGAAATGATATCTGTCTTGATTCCCTATGGAAGGCTAATTACTTAGTCTCCTTCGGAACTTTGATGAATGCCTGACCTGGGTCGATCTCTTCACGAATAACGCGGATGATCTCCGGATCCGGACCTTCCATCAGCTGAGCTCTGGAGGTATCGATCTCGAAACCAGTGTTCTCCTGAACCATTTCCGGAGAGGAGAATGGATAGTAGTAAGCCAGGTACATTCTCTTGGTCTCTTCGTCGAATTTCATGATACCAAGATCGGTAACTACCATCTGCGGTCCACGGTTGCCCGGAAGACCTGCTCTCTCACGTCCGCCAGGGCCGTCCATCCAGCCACAGCTTGTGATGTAGTCAACATGCTCCATGAATCTTCTCTTCTGATGCTGCATCATGATGATGGTGTTGCAGAAGGTAGCGATTCCGTTTGCACCGCCAGAACCGGTGAAACGTGTGGTAGGTTTAACATAATCACCCTTACCAAAGATACAGGTAGAGTTAACGTTTCCGTACGGGTCGATCTGAGCGCCACCGATGAATGCGATCATACGATCAGCATCATGTAACCACTCATTAGCCTCGAAACCTACGAAACGAACGTTTGGCCACTGTACTGCACAGTGAGCCATGAAACGGTTGTCACCTACAGAACGCGGAACCTCGATCGGAGAACAATCCATAAGACCACTCTCTACGATCGGATGGCAGCTCGGGCAAACAACACGTTTTGCCAGGGATGCACCGATTAACGGAAGACCGGTACCAACGATAACGATCTGATTTTCTTTAATATTTTTTGCGATGGCGTAAGCCTGCATTTCCTGCTTTGTATACTTTGTATAATCAGCCATTTTAGATTTTCCCTCCCTCAATTAATGTCTGGTAGAATAGCCAAGATGCGGCTCATTCTTAAGGTTCATGAGGCGAGCGCCGCCCAGTACGTTGAGCAGATCATCCTGATCCTTGCATCCATATACATACTTCTGAAGGTAATCCTTGAAGGTCTCCGGAATCTTGGTGCCGTCAGCAGCATCTTTTGCAGCCTGTGCAGCAACTTCTGCAGCTTTTGCAAGCTTCTCATCTTCCGGCTTAGCAGCAGCAGCCTTAGCAGCTTTGTCTGCAGCCTTCTGAAGCTGTGCCTTAGCATCCTCAGCGTCAAGGTACTTGGAAGCCTTGTCGTACTCTTTCAAGCCCTTATCATCATCATCATAATAGCCGTAGCACTGTGCCGGCCAAGCACCGTACGGTGCACGAACAACGGCGTCTACACACTCACCAAAGATTCTTGTCTTGGTTGGGTCACGACGGATATACTCATCACTTACGATCTCCTCGCAGGTAACGATACAACGTTTTGCAGCTACAGCGATATCTACGTCATGGAACTCATCACCATCGATGATACAGGTTCCATCCGGAGATGCCTGCTGAACATGGATGATAGCGCAGTCAAGCTTCGGAACCGGAACAGCCAGCAGCTTCTCGCCTGGCTCAAGCGGGTTCTCGATCTCTACGCATTTCAGGTTGTCAACACCTTCCATGGTTCTTCTCTTCTCTTCGCTGATACCCCAGAACTTAACAAGTCCGGAGCCCTGCATCATACGTACCGGCAGGTACGGAAGACCCAGAGATGCAGCATGAAGCTGAAGCATCAGAACGTCCTGAGAATAATCCTCATATGTAAGCTCACCCTTCTCGATAGCTGCACGGAAACGACGAGCTACGTTGGTGTAACCAGAGTTTGCAGTATAGCAGTTGATGTAGGCTCTCACACGGCCCTCACCGATTAACGCATCCCAGTCACCACCTGCCGGGCCAGACCAGCCTACAAAACCAGTTTTACCCTGACGAAGGATCTCGTAAACTGCTGCATACGGTTTACGGTTTGTTGTAAATCCGCCGAGACAAAGTACATCGTTGTCACATACATACTTTTCTACGGCATCGTGTAAAGACATTACTTTATTAGCCACAATAAAGCCTCCTTTAAAAAAATTTTCTATAACTACCTATATAAATAAGTAAAAACGGGATCCGGTACTTCCGGCGCTGCGGTCTTTCGCAGGCCAGATGCAGCCAGATCCCGGCTGCAACAGCCAAAAATCAATATTCGATTAACCGAAAATCAGCATGAAGAAACCTGCTGCTACGGCAGAACCGATAACACCTGCTACGTTTGGTCCCATAGCGTGCATCAGAAGGAAGTTGGTCGGATTCTCTTTTGCACCAACTGTCTGAGAAACGCGGGCAGCCATCGGTACAGCAGATACACCAGCGGAACCGATTAACGGGTTGATCTTGCCGCCGGTTACAGCGCACAGCACCTTACCAAGGAGAACACCTCCGATGGTAGCGAATGCGAATGCAAGAAGACCCATGCAAACGATAGCGATGGTCTGAACACGCAGGAAGATCTCGCCGTTTGCGGTCGCACCTACGGTAGTACCAAGCATGATAGTTACGATGTTGCACAGTGCGTTCTGAGCTGTATCAGAAAGACGCTCTGTAACACCAGATTCACGAAGCAGGTTACCAAGCATCAGCATACCAAGCAGCGGAGCTACGGACGGAAGAAGCAGGGAGCAGAACAGTACTACGAATACCGGGAATACGATCTTCTCAACCTTGCTTACCTTACGGAGCTGCTTCATAACGATGGAACGCTCTTTCTTAGTGGTAAGAAGCTTCATGATCGGCGGCTGAATCAGCGGAATCAGCGCCATGTAGGAGTAAGCGGCAACGGCGATCGGAGCAACCAGATCCGGTGCCAGGTTGTTAGCTACATAGATAGCGGTCGGACCGTCTGCACCACCGATGATACCGATAGCAGCTGCCTCACCTACTGTAAACAGACCAGTTGCGTTAGCCAGCATGAATGCAATGTAGATACCGAACTGAGCAGCTGCACCAAGCAGAAGGCTCACCGGGTTTGCAATCAGCGGACCAAAGTCTGTCATGGCACCTACTGCCATGAAGATCAGACACGGGAACAAACTGGACTTAACACCGCCGTAGATGATACGCAGAACACCTGCGGTATACCACGGCTCGCTTTCCTTCATCAGGTCAGCCAACGGCAGGTTTGCCAGGAACATACCAAATGCAATCGGAAGCAGAAGAAGCGGCTCGAACTGCTTTTTAATTGCCAGGTATAATAATACAAAAGCAATGAGAATCATTACACAGCTTCTCCAGGTCAATGCTGCGAAACCCGACTGTGCAAGAAGCTCTTTTAATATTTCAAAAAAGTTCATTACCTAACCTCCTAGTTCAGAGCAACCAGAGCAGCTCCTGTATCAACAGAATCGCCAGCCTTAACAAGGATCTTGCTGACTGTACCGTCTGCCGGAGCAACGATCTCAGTCTCCATTTTCATAGCTTCCATAATAACTACTACTTCGCCAAATTTAACTGCCTGTCCTTCAGATACCTTGATGTTCAGGATTTTACCTGGCATTGGAGCTTCTACGGTAGTTGCGCCCGCCGGAGCTGCTGCCTTCGGAGCCGGAGCTGCTGCCGGTGCCGGAGCTGGAGCCGGTGCTGCTGCAACTGGTGCCGGAGCCGGTGCTGCCGGTCTCTGTACCGGTGCGGATGCCGGAAGAACCGGAGCTGCCGGAGCTGCTACACCATTACGATCCAGAGATTTGTAAGCTTCTAATTTTTCTACTTCAACTTCGTATTTCTTTCCATTGATCGTAGCAACATATTTCATAATTCTTTACGTCCTTTCGAATGTTTATCATTACTGTTCACACATGTGTGCCCAGTAATGGGATTTTGCCGATGCTTTGCATTCCAAATCGGCAAAATCTGTTGCCTGAACTGTATCATACAGAATTTTCAGTTCCGAAAATTCCTTTTTGTAAACAGTTGCTATTTATCATAGTATCGTCTATTAGTTCAGGGTAACCAGTGCTGCACCTGTGTCAACGGCGTCGCCTGCTTTGACAAGAATCTGTGCTACTGTACCGTCTGCCGGAGCAACGATTTCAGTTTCCATCTTCATAGCTTCCATCACGATGACGGTCTCACCAAACTTAACTGCCTGTCCTGCAGATACTTTGATGTTCAGGATTTTACCTGGCATCGGAGCCTCTACGGTAGTTGCACCTGCTGCCGGTGCTGCCGCCGGAGCTGCTGCTGGTGCAGGAGCCGGTGCTGCTGGTGCAGGCGCCGGTGCTGGAGCTGCCGGTGCTGCCGGTGCTGCTACTGGAGCCGGTGCTGCTGCCGGAGCCTCGCCGTAACGCGGCATTGGCTCGTATGCATCGATTCTTTCAAGTTCTACTTCGTACTGTTTTCCATTGAGGGTAGCCGTATACTTCATAACTGCTCTAACCTTCCTTTCGATTTCCTTTCATTCCTGTTTCTCATTACTTAACTTCTGTCACGCTCAAGATCTTAAACTTGTCTGTCGGCAATCCGAGGTCATCCCCGATCGTTGCCATCAGCACGGCAAGTAATTCCTTATCAGCTTCATCCGACACAGCCGGTGCTGCTTTCTGTGCTGCGGCCGGGGCCTTAGCACCATCAGAAACAACGGAGCGGAGAATCTTGGAAATTACCATAATTGCCAGAGCCAGACAGATCAGAGCCAGGAAAACTACCGAAAGACCCAGCAGAGAAACGATAACTGACTGCCCGAAAGGCATAGTTGGTTCAGTCCACATTGTGCATTGCACCTCCTTATTTATTTTAGGTTCTGCTTTCTTTGTGAAAAATTATACTTATAAAATTCCACCAGTAAGATTCCGTATTGTGGAATGCATTCCATTTTTGAAAGCAATTTATAAGGGGCTTTTCCCCTTAACTGTAACAAGTGAAGCCACAGATTGACATGATCAGCTCACTTTACTTAAATTATAACAGTAACCCCCCTGATTGTCAACCAAGCCTTTCATAAATTATGCACAAAAAGCAGGGTGTTTTATTAGCAAAAACAACCTGCTTTTTATAGGTTATTACTACATTTTTCTACATTTTTCTTAATAACCCCCGGAAGAATCGCCAAGACCTCTCAAGCATTTTGCTCATATTCTAAAATGTATTCTGAAAGTCCCGTTCTCTCCTTTTTTCATCAGAACAAAGCCGCTTTTTTCTGTATTTTTTTATACATTTTTTGTGCATTACTTCTTCTTTACGTACTTGAGACAGTC
>OOIF01000860.1_pt1 | contig 30780 bp, 29 predicted proteins | sample 1691961 | NCBI WGS metagenome assembly OOIF01 (sample SAMN06348146, study PRJEB24527) | human gut metagenome | biome: human gut; feature: ankylosing spondylitis patient; material: feces | host: Homo sapiens | place: China | collected 2015-10 | reverse complement strand
TGGTCTCGTCGGGGGTGATGTCGCCCAGCTCGCACACAGAGGACTCCACTTCCTCCACGCTCAGGCTGTCGGGGACAACGGTCTCGGCCTTGTTGGCCTCGGTGGGAGCAACGGCCACGCCCTTGGCCTGATTGATGCAGCTCTCGGCAGCCTTCCGGATGGCGTCGGAGGTGATGGTTGCGCCGGAGTGGCCGTCCACCTCGCTGGACTGTGCGTCCAGGATCTTCTTGACCATCTCATCGGCGATGTCGGCACCGTAGCCCTTGGTCTCGTTTGCAACGTCGATCTGCACATCGGTGATGGCGTCAGCGCTGAATGTCATGGTCACGGTGACGGGGGTGGCGGTGTTGATGCCGGTAGCGGTGGCGCTGTAGGTGCCTGCAGTGTAGGTGCCTGCGGCGGTGCTGCTGGAAGCGCCGCTGTTGCCGCAGCCTGCCAGCAGACCGGCAGCTGCTGCGCCCAGCGTAGCGGTGCGCAGGAAGTTGCGGCGAGAGATCTTTTCGCTCATAGTGTGTTCTCCTCTTTCTTCTCAATCGTGTACTCTGTCAGAGCAGCAAAGCCGGAAGTCCGACTTTGTTACTTGCTAAACAAAGTTTACACGTTAGAGCAGCGCGAAGGTCAAGGGTCATTTTGACAAAAATATCACAAAAATTTGTCTGATATAACAAATTCTCGTGATATTGCAATTTTATGTATATATTTTTGTCCGCGTCAGATGGTAATTCACGATGCTCCCATCGGGCTGCTCCCGGCTAGCAGTGATGCTGCTGAAGGTCTCGCCCACCGCGCGGAACCCGCGCTGCACGATCTCCGCATGCAGGTCGTCCAGCGAGTCCCACCCAAAGGACCCGCGATAATCCTTTTTCCAAATGGTAGTCAGATAGTCTCCGCCGCACACCACCTCCACATGCTTTGTGCGCTTCAGCCCCAGCCTGCGGGCGGCATCGGCCTCAATCATAAGGCCGTAGTCGTACTCGTTGCGTCCCACCCGAAACTGCTCCATCACCCGCCGGGGCAGGCGGCTCACCCAGCGGGTCGCAGGCATACATTCCAGCCATTCAGCCTTTTCCTGCTGCAATTCTTTATCCCGGTCTGCTGCTTCTTCCTGTGAGAAGGTCAGTCGCCACATTTCCGGGAAATTCTGCACCCAGATGCGCCCAGCATTCTGTTCCAGTGTGCGGTACTGCTCCCGCTTGTGTTCCAAAAAACGGATGGCCAGTTCGTCCAGCACCTGCCTGCGCCGCAGCTGGGCGATCTGATGGTTGAACATGGCGTCGCTCTGCTCCACCGTGGGTGCGCCGATCAGCTCTCGGCATTCTTCCAGCGAGAGCTCTGCCGCCCGCAGTTCCCTGCATAGGTTGAACCGCCGGGTATCAGTGACTGTATAGTAACGGTAGCCGGTATCCTCGTTGACCTCGGGGTGGATCAGGCCCATTTTTTCATAGTAGCGCAAAGTATGGGTTGTGACACCAAGCAGAGATGCCATCTCACTGATGGTATAGCGCATAACAGTAAGCTCCTTTCCGGGCAGCAGAACCTTAGAGCTGCTCGAATGTTATTTTTCTATCCATTCTTATTATATCGTATCCGCGCACCGTTTCAAGTAAAAAAACTTTGCCGTTCTCCGCCGGAAAATACCGGGCAGCAAAAACAGGGCGTTGACTTGGATGCCGTGACCGGCAGAGAGCAGGACTGAGTTTTAACAGAATAAATCCAACATCTTAAACCTGCTGCATAAACAAAAATCCACCGAGGATGCCTCCCAACTGGGAAAGCTCCTCGGCGGTATTCGTTTATCGGGTATGCTGCGGTCGGAGATTGCTCTTTCATGCGCTGCACCGTTGCAAGGACGGCCTGTCAGTCGCAGGTCTTTGACGAATCGGCAGCAGACAGTCTGTCAACAATGTATCGTTCAAATTCCTGTTGAAAACGTTCTTGACGCTGCTGGTTTGTCTCGGAATGAAATTTTTCGTGCAGAATAAAAGAAGTTTTCTCCATAGGCTCCCCCTTTTCGGTTAGCTTGATTGTAATGTGCGTCATTCCAGTCTATTTCCGGCTGCCGGAAATCAGAACTTTTCAGGCAGCACTATGTCTTGGCTCTTACATCAACCGACGAACCAAATAAAAGCAAAAATGGCCTGAACCCTGTACCATACAGGATTCAGACCGTTCAGGTTGCTTTATTTTACTTCTGCTCTTTGTCTACTACCTGGATCTTGCCCTTCTTCCACAGCACATAGGAAGTCAGGATGCCGATGGGCAGCATCACGATGATAAAGATGCCCACAAGTCCGCCCAGCACGGAACCGTAGCCCGCAAGGCGCGCGGCAATGGAAACCACCGTCATAATGATGAGCACCGGCAACACGCCCTTGATGCCGCCCTTGACCACCTTGCTGCCACTGGACGAGCTGGCGAACAGACCCAGCGCCATGGAGCCGAACAGCGCCGGCAGCAGGTAGCCGGAGGCCGTTTTGACAGCGGGCAGCTCGAACACCGGGCTGATGAAGGAAGCACACACCGCTGCCAGCGTCAAGATGGCAACGGTCATCAGGGAGGAGACCGCAACAGCCACTGAGGCAATGGCCTCACCCTCCGGGGTATTGGGCTGCTTTTTGGTCAGGTTCATGGCGTTTGCCGCCACCGGGAGCTTCAGGTTCATGATGTTGCCGGTGATGAAGGCCAGATAAGCCGAGCAGCCCAGAATGGGGGTGTAGCTCAGTGCCTCCGAAAAGCCCACCGGGATGTAGATGAGCAGGATGGAAAAGGTGTTCACGTTGAACACTTCGCCCAGAGACGGGATGCTGTCATAAGCAGCCAGCACCACAAAGGGCAGCGCCACCATGTAAATGAGGGCGATCAGGGTGCCCACACGACCCCAGCGGTGCGCCCAGCTCTGGAAGGAGTCCATTTTGGTCTCAGTCTTTGCTTTGCTCATGTCTGCTTTCCTCCCCTTAGCCGAAAATCCGTACCCATGCCAGCGACGAGATCAGGCCGCCCAGCATGGAGAATGCCATCACGAAGTTATTGAGCCATGCAAGCCCCGGGCGCTTTGCCAGCACGCCCACACCAATGGCGATCACAAGACCGGTGATCATAACAGCAGCCTGCACATTGTCGGTAAACAGTAGGATGGGGATGTACACCGAGAACATCACCAGCATGAACACACCGGACAGCACGTTTTTCCATGTGCTGCCACCGCTTTCGGCTGCAGAGCGGTCCACGCTTTTGCACAGCTTTTTGCCAAGGGGCAGCAGGATCAGAAAGCCGCTCAGCATACCCACGCTCATCAGGATCATTACCACGCCGAACTGCCGTCCGGTGGCGCTTTCCAGCATTTCCGCAGAAGATGCGTAGCCCAGCACCTGTGCAATGGAGCTGGAGATCATGGTCTCATAGGACAGAGAGCCGATGACCGACAGCCGCCACCATGCCCACACACTGCCCAGAACCGCAATGAGCACGAACAGGCCCACCACGATGGAAAGGCTGGGTACAACAGAGAATATCAGGCTGGATTTGATCACGTTGCTCAGTTCCTTGCGGGTGATGCCCAGCTCCAGACAGTGGTCGTAGGCCTTTTTGAGGTAGACCAGCGAAAACGCGGAAATATACAAAAGACCGCCGATGACCAGCGCCAGCAGCAGCGGGCTCTGGATGATGTCCTTCATGGTTGCCATAGATTGTCCTCCACACAAATACAGAGTGAACGAAAAAAGGCGGGTATTTTCTGCCCGCCGTCCTTGCGATACGGACAGGATACCGGAAAAAGCGGTTTCTGTCAAATGAGTATGACTAAAGCATGTACGGTTTTTCGGATACATTTCCGGCAGGAAAAGCCGCGAAAAGTCTTTATCGTGTTAAAATAATAAAGTTCTGACTGTTGGTCACTTTGCTTCCGTTGAAAATTGCACAAATTTCAAGGAAATTTTCTGTCGTTCTGCCGAAAGCAGCGGAAAAGAACAAGATATTTTTCTGCCTTGCCCTTGTCTTTGTCAGCGTTCAGGTCGGTTTTCGTGAAATATAACGCAAAAAGGGAGTTCTGTCCCGGACGAATATCCGAGCAGCGCTCCCTTTTCATTTATTTTATTATGTCTTACTCGGCTTCCAGATCCTGCAAGGTCAGCTTGTCGGCGGTGTAGCCGTTGCCTTCCCTGTTCAGGACAGCTTGATCTTCAGGTCTGCCAGCAGATTCACCGCCTCTGGCAGCGAGAACTTGGCATCCTTCATGCGGCTGCCCAGAATGTCCACCTTATAACCGGCAGCATCCCGGAAATCCGCCTTGCGCAGGTCACACTGGTAAAATTCCGTTTCGTGCAGTTCTGTGCCCTTGAAATTCGCCAGCTGCATCTCGCACTTGGCAAACATGGAGCCTACGATCTCGTTGCCGTTTGAAAAATCAAAGCGGTTGAAGTTCATTTCGGTAAAGGTATTGTATTTCAGGCTGCAATCCTTCAGGGTGTGGATGGGGTCCGGGAATGCACCATTGGACAGCAGCGGTGCCCACTCGATCTCCTGCAGGCGGCAGTCCTCAAAATCCAGCGACTGCACCGAGGAGGACACGCTCCGCAGTCCGGTGATCTCGCACCGCACGAACCGGCACTCGTTTAGGGTGGTGTGATCCAGCTCGCATTTTGAAAAAGAGCAGTCCACAAATACGCAGTCTGCAAAGTCGCAGCTTTCAAAGACTTCCCCGGCAAACGACAGGCCGCTAAACCGTTCGCCCTCACAATAACGTTCTGTCATAGCCTTCCCCTTTTTATCGCAGTTCTTCCAGCAGGGCGGTGCAGCCCTCCAGCACATCCTTCCATGCAGCCTCAAAATCCCCGGTGTACCACGGGTCTGCCACATCGCCGGGGCGGCGGGTGTGATCCATCAGCAGCGACACCTTGTGGTCGGGGTCGCCTCCCACAAACCGCGCCATGTTCCGCAGATTGTTGTGATCCATGGCGATAAGATAATCGTAAGTCTCGTAGTCCCGCCGGGTCATCTGCCGGGCGATCTTGCCCGCACAGGAGATGCCGTGCTCCGCCAGCTTCCGCCGGGCAGGGGGATAGATCGGGTTATCGATCTCCTCGGTGCTCGTGGCCGCCGAGGAAATTTCAAACTGCCCGGAAAGCCCCGCCTTTTCCACTAAGTCCTTCATCACAAATTCCGCCATGGGGCTGCGGCAGATATTGCCGTGGCAAATAAATAGTATTTTTATCATCGTCTTATATCTCCATATAAGTCTTGTATTTCTTCTCAAATGCCCAATATTGCAGGGTTTTTCGGCATTGTCATGTTTCTTTGTTTTCGGGATATCTTCTCAAATCTTCCCGTATTTTTTCATGCTTTTCCCTGCAATATTGGTAAATCCGTTGGTAAAGAATTGCTCCGTACCAACGGAGATTTTCAGGCTTCTGCTACCCGAAGCAGCTCTGCCTGTGCGTCATCGAACTGCACATGGGTGTAGACGTTCAGCGTCACGCTGATGTCCGAATGCCCCATGATATACTGCAATGTCTTAGGGTTCATTCCGGATTTCGCCATATTGGAACAGAAGGTGTGTCTGCATACATGAGGGGTTACTTTGGGCATCTGGATGCGGTAGATCTTGTTGTACTTCTCGACAATGTGCTGCAGGTATTTCTCCCAGTGCAGTGCAACCATTGGTCTGTCGTTCTTGTCCAGGAACAGGAATCCGGCATATCCATCCACCATCGGCTCCACTTTCGGTGCCATACGATTAGCGAGGATGCGTCGGAAACACGCTACCACTTCCTCACTCATCGGCACATAGCGGATACCGCTTTCCGTCTTGGGGTCCTGGATTACATACTGCATCTGCGATGTTCTCTGCAGCTGATGGTCAACCTTGATACGCTTCTGATCGAACTCGATATCGGAAAAGGTCAATCCACAAAATTCCGAGATACGCAGCCCTGTGTTAAAGAGAAGGAAGATTGCATCGTAGTATCGGCAGAAATGCTTATCTTCCTTGATGAATTTCAGAAGTTCACGCTCCTGCTTTCGGGTAATTGCTTCTCTGGTGACAGAATCGTTCACGATCACGGATGCCAGCTCAAATCCGAAAGGATTCTTGCGGATCAGATCATCATCCACCGCCAGCTGAAAAGCCGGTCTCAGAACACCTCTGATAGAGTGAATGGAGCTGTAACCCCTGCCGTCCACCTGCTGAAGCTTAATCAGCCATGCTTTTGCATCGGACAGGCGAACCTTGTCAATGCGCTTCTTTCCAAACGCTTCTTTGTTCAGAATATTGATCACGGTCTTATATCCTGCACGGGTGTTGTGGCTCACTCCGGTTTTCAAAGACACATACTTTTCTACCAGTTCAACTACCGTATAATTACCGCCATTGGTAACGATGTGGTCAAACAGATCTGCTTGAATCTGCTTTTCCTTCTCTCTCAGCGAAAGCTCTCGCCTCTTGCCCTTGGGTGTCGGATCGTTCTTGTCCAAACGCCAACTGTATACATTCTTCTCCTTACCGTCCTCGTCAATATATCGGTAACGATACCTCCCATCTGTACGCTGGTATTCGCCTTCACGCAAAATCCGGTTACGATTGTCTCGTCTTTTTTCGCTCATGGAATCTCTCCTTTCAAGAAAGGAGAGCCAGACTTGCGATAACATTGTATCACAAATTTGGCTCTCCGTATAGTTGTATCATGTGAAAACGGCAGTTCTGCCGTATTATTTTTTACACAGCGGTGGCCTGATCCAGATATCGCTCGAACTTCTCACGCTTGATCAGCGCCCTGTTGCCGTTCATAACGTAGAAATCTTCGTGTGGGTTCTGGTCGATCAACATCCGCAGTTTCCCCTCACCGATGTGATAGTAGCCAGCGGCTTCTTCAATGGTCAGCGTGTATCTGCGCCACACCGGAATGTCAAAATAGTTCTTCTCGCTCACATTGCTCTTGCTATTCGCCATAGGCATTTACCTCCATATATCAATTCGTTGTACAGGGATAGGACGTTCCGAACCCTGCGTTTTTCTGTGCTGCGTTCATTTCAATACCTCCTAAAGCCGGGCAAGGGAGAACCGGAAACAGAAACCGGAAACCGGCTTCTAAAAACCAGATTTTTCCTTGCGGCAGTTGTCTTAGCTATTTTGGTTTTTCTTGAATTTCTTTGTTGCTTTCGTTTCCAGAGAAGATAAAGTCTTGTTGAACAAGGCTTTTCCCGGAAACCGATATGGCAACGGATTGGATATGAAACAGGAAACCAGTCTCCTTTCTTAAAACGGCAGTTCCATCTGGCTGCATTCTTCCTCGGTCAGCTCACGAAAGCCATCCAAGGGGCTTGTCTCCGTTTCCGATGCTTCGTTTCCACGCATCCAGCCCCTTTGCTTGCCGTACTTCTTATAGCTTCTGGGATTGGGATACGGTATCCAGCCTGTCACGGACTGGTTCATAATCTCGTTGATCTCCCGTATCTCCCACGATTTAGGCTCGTCAAAGCGTCCCAGAGCTTCGTGATGGAGCAGTTTGGAACAGACCATATCTCCATCAAAATCGTCCAGAAATGCCTGTATCACGCCCACCTTGGTGTCCTCCGGCATGAACTGCTTTTGCAACAGAACCAGCTGTTCGTTCATCTCTTTTGACAGTTTCAGTTGTACCTTTCCTCGCCGGTAAAGGGTCATGGCTTCCGCCCACAGCTGATCCATATACTGCCGGGATGCCGCTTCATCTTCCAGAATGTGTACCTCTGCCTGTTCGGGATGTACCATGACGGGCAAAAAGCGGCGGTTTCCGCTGCGGTCAAGGGGCAAAAAGTCCAGCGCATTGGATGTGCCGCCGAACACACATTGCCGAAGCCTGTCCTCTGGCTCCGTTGCATAGGGAACCTTATAGGTTTCCTTGGATCGGCTCAGAAACGATTTAATATCCTCAATGCTCCGTGCGTTTGCTGTAGCAATCATCTCCGACATTTCTATGATCCAGTGTCCCTGCATCTTGCGGAACACATTGTCGTCATCAATCTTCTTCAGGTCATCGGAGAACCATTCATCCTTGCAGGCGAGAAAGCGGAAGAAGGTGGATTTTCCCGCTCCCTGTCCGCCTACCAGACAGAGCATCAGTTCAAACTTGCAGCCCGGTCTGAATACCCGGTGAATGGCTCCCAACAGAAACAGCCGCATGACTTCGGTGCCATACGCACATATTTCTGCACCCAGGAAGTGATGAAGCACATAGGAGATGCGCTCTGTGCCATCCCATTCCAGGCGGTTCAGATACTCCCGGATTGGGTGATACTGGTTCTGATGTGCAACCACTGTCAGCGCCCTGCGGATGCGGTTTTCGTTGTTCAGCTCGTATCGTTTTTCCAGATACAGCATGAGATAGTTGAAATCCGTGTCGTTCATGGCAGAGGTATTGCGTTCCCACCACAGGGGCTTGCAGATGTCAATGCGCCCAGTGAGGATGTTATAGCCGATAGCTCCATGCAGTACCGGGTCAGACTGAAAGACCTGATACACATTCTGCATGGTGTTTTTCACCTGCCCTTTATCGTTCACCTCCAGAAGCTCCCTGACTTCCTCCGGGGTCTGGCAGAGTCGGTTCTCTGCCAGCATCTTCAAGTTCTCTCTCAGCTCCGGTGCCAAGCTCTGATAATCGCCGTTCAAGTTTCATCACTTCCTTTCCGTAATCTTTGATAAGTGCCGCACGATCTTCAATGGAATCGTACAACAGCACATCCAGCAAATACTCGATGTGGTCTTTCTTTTGCAGTGCTTCCACAAACAATGGATGCCATGTCTCATCCTTCGGTTTTGGGGCATACGCCCGTCCCCAATGCCGGAGCAGATGAAAATAATCTGATAATACCCGGAAGCACTTGACTTCCAGTTCCCGGTACATTTGCTCCTCTGATTTTTCTCTGATAGACTTTTTCACCGTTTCCTTTCTTTTATGATGTGTATAGGAGATTTGAAAGTCCGCAGCCAGTTTTTCAGCGGCAGATTTCAGATCCAGCCCAAACAGCTGTGCTGTAAAATCAATCACATCTCCATCAGCACCGCAGCCAAAGCAGTGGAAGCGCTTGTCCACTTTCATGCTGGGTGTCCGATCATTGTGAAACGGACAGTTGGCTTTTCCTGCCCGGTTGACACGGATGCCGTAATTCTCTGCTGCCTGTCGAGTGGTAACGGTCTGTTTGACCGCTTCAAATACATTCATCCATTCCTCCCAAATAAAAATGGCACCTGATGTTCAACTATCAGATGCCTGTTACCGTTCTATATTCTGTTTTCTGGCCAATTTCTTTGCGTTATCTTCGCTTTTGATTTGCTCTTTGTGTTGCTGCAAACGAAGAAGCAGGGATTCTTTGGCTTTTTCCTTGACTTTCTCCTTGTTGGCCTGCTTGACTTTCGGATTGTGGAGCAGGCTTTGAATCTTTTCCAACATATTCTTTGCAGCATCCAGAAGAACACTTTTTGTCTTGTTCAGACATTCGTTGATAATGTCCTTCTTCTGCTGGGAGTAATTACGATCCGGTGAGGTTGCCCACTTTTGAAATTTACTGATTTCGGCAATATCCTGTTTTTGTGTTTCCTCCAGAACTGTATCTGTGACAACTTCGCAGGCTTTTTCATAGGCCGTCTCCGCAATTTCTTCTACCAAAGATTCTGCATCCTCCAGCTTCAAAGTAACTTCCTGCAATGCCTGTTCTTGTTGGGCAAGCATTTCCTTTTGCTTGGCAAGAATATAATCCTGTTTTTCCAAGTAGGCTCGTCCACCATATTCAGGCTCACGATCCAAATGCAGACCGTGCTTTTCACAAATCTCAAACAAAAGCTCTCTGCAAATTGCATCAAAAGTCTGTTTTCGGTTGTTGTGTTTTCCTTTTGGTTTGTCAGGATTAGGCAATGGGATTTCCAACTCTTCCAACGCTTTTTCTTGTTGAGGGCAAAGCTCACCGTACTTATTTTTACATTCAAAAACATGACGCTCCTGAATGTGTGGTGTGCCTTCATCCAGATGCAACGCCCAGTCCAAAATACGAACATAGCTTCCAAACCGACGATCCATCTCACCAAAGAAATCATTGACGATAGCAAGAAGAACCTCACCGGATACATGATCTTCCAGTGTGCCGATCTGATAGATACTTTCCTCCGGACAGGTCTTTTTGTTCTTCAGTAGATCTTCAACGGTGCGGTTTCTCTCTGGGTGTCGGGCCTTTTCATTTCGCTCATTCTGAGCATCCACAAAATCGCCGTATTTGGATGCGTAATACATCCGTTCAATATCCTCGAAAGAAAAATCTTTGTCAGCGTCTTTTCCTTGGTTTTCCGATGTGGTGACTCCACGGTAGCAATCCCAATAGACGTTTTGCCTTGTCCGCTGGGCATCAATGTGTTCACTGTTGTCTACATCGAACCGCCTGTCATTGTGCTTGGGGTTGTAGGTGCCGTGTTTGCCGGAACGACCATTATGCCTGGTTAACTTCAACGATTTTCCTCCATTTCTTTTTTGATGAAGTTGAAAAGGGAACGACAGCTCCGCTGCAACCTGCGTGGGATTTGCGACAGGTAATACCCAATACGAGTTGTCGCAACGACATCTCTATGGGCAAGGCTGCCGCCCTTGACCCGCACAGGGGTATCGCATTCCCTGTACCCATGCACAAAGGGCTGCGCCCTCTGTACTCCTGCACGAAAAATAGTCCTCGCCGGTGATCAGGCGGCTCCAACTGTTTTTCGATTTGTCTCGCATGACTTCATCAGTCATACGAGATTGATCAACCGCCATGGTCGATTGATCGTTTTGCAAATGAGCAAAACAAAAGGCACCAACTTTTTACGGTTGATGCCCTTTGGTCTATTCATTTTCAACAATAAAATCCGCCGCTGTTACTTATAACCCGTTGTCTTATATACGACTGTTTCATAAAATATAATATGAATTTTTATATACAGGAGGGACTGGTTATGCTGATACAACAAAAATTCGGTCAGAAAATCCAGTTGCTTAGAAAAGAACAGGGCTTAAGCCAAGAAAAATTTGCACTGCTAATCGACATGGACAGAACTTACTACGCTTCTGTTGAGGCAGGTAAAAGAAATATCTCTTTGGTCAATATTCAGAAAATAGCTACTGGCCTCGGTGTTCCCATTTCAAAGCTGTTTGAAGATATCGAGTAACCAATCACAGGAGGATAGTGCTATGTATTTTACCGAGCAAACAATAAAGAATGCTGTCCGTGATATGCGGGGAGCTGCTGACCATATGTTGAAAATATGGTTTGTCCTTAAGTCAATGGGATTGACCAAATCAGAAAGCGTTGCCATAGATACATCCAATTCCACTCCTCATTTACAAAGACTTTTCAAAAGCGGCAATTCAGATGGTAGCTTCTTTGTCCCGTTTGCGCACACGGAACGTTTTGCTAAAATGAAGAGTGATGCCTCAAGAAGTATTATTCAAACCAACATCCAAAGATGGGCTTCCAGCGGTTCTGTTGTAACCGTAGACCCAACAGGTTTTCTTTCTTTTGACAACTCTACGAATGGACTTGTTGTTAGAGTAGGAAGACAATATCCTTTAGGACTCGGTCATGATAAAACAGGATTTGCCAGAGAGGATGGACAACGAGTTAATATTCCTCAATTGCAGTTTGCAATTTGGTATTTTGCCCAAACGGAGATTACTGATCCTGATCCTCAATCTATTATTAATCGTATGAAAGCTGATTTGAATTTAGATGATTCTGAATGCGAGTTGGTTTTTGTTAATAAAGAGATTCATATCGAATTTCAAGATGCTCCTATCACTGACAAGCAGCTTAGTGAAATTTGCAATAATGCTTTCTCTACACCACTAACGCTCGAAGCAAAATTTGAAACGAGCACAGATTACGTCAAGAGGGTAAAAAATATGATTACTGTTTCCGAAAAACCTGCTTGGATCACTGAATCCCCAGAAATTCAAATTAAAGATCTTGTTGAGCAAGGTGAGCGTGCAATTCTTTTATACGGCCCTCCCCGTACCGGAAAAACAAGGGCAATTGATCAGCTTTTTGAACGCACGTCTGATGACAGATGTACGATTCAGCTGCATGAAGGCTGGGGGTACGAGAATCTAATTACGGGCTTCTTTCCAGATAAAGAAGGAAACTTTGATTGGAAAGATGGTGTGTTACTGCAGGCGCTCCGCTCGTCCAAAAAGATTATTGTTTTGGAAGAAGTAAATCGCACTCGCCTTAGTCAAGCCCTTGGTGAAGTGTTCTCTTTATTAGAATCTGCATATCGTGGCGAAGAACATGCTATCAAACTCCCTAATGGCGAGAGCTTATTCATTCCCGAAGATACAGTTTTCTTCTTTACAATGAATACAATAGATGCCAGCACAGAAGACGTTGATGATGCTTTGATCGGCAGAATGGCCAGCGTAAACTTCCCTCCACGTATTGAGGATTTAAATTCTATTTTGCTTGCTGCTGAAGTAGATGATACAAGCAGAGAGAAGATTAAGACTGTCTTTAATTCTATCATTGCAGTGTATCCTTTGGGTCATGGGTACTTCGCTAATATTAAGAAATCCACTAATTTTATGCGGTATTATTTATCTCGAATTCGGCCGGTTCTGTGCAATCATTTTGAAGCATTTAAGCCGGAGGTTATTGCTCAAATCGATAATGTTGTGGACAGCCTTTTTAACACAGGTGATTGATCATGAGATGGACAATAACTGAAAACGAGGAATGCAAATGTCCTGGCTTTACAGTTGATTTTTTGCCTGCTAACTTGCCCGCCAATCTTCATGTACTTTATAAAGAGTCACAGTTGTTTTTGCGGGCAGATGGCCTCGCAGGAATTATCCCATGTAAATCTGGCCATTCTATCCTAATAGAACCCAAATGTAAGAGCCTTCGTCCTTTTGCAATGTATGAGTACATCAATAATCTTTCTATCAGGCACCAGACAGCCGATGCCATTGATCTAGACGGACACGACATTGATATTAATTCGCTTGCCCAATCTTTTGCGAATGAGTTAATTGCCATTCAATGTCGTCAAAAGCTTTTCAAGAGACTTCCGGTCAAAGAAAACCGTAATATGGTTAAAGGTAGAGTCGATTGGGCAAATACATACCGGAGAATTAAAACCGGGAGAGAACTGCCCATTACTTCAACTGCCCTTGAATCCACATATGACATTGCCGAAAACGAAGCTATATCAATGGCTGCGGAGATTTGTCTGCCGCTATTTGAATATAATACGGCAGAATGGCTTGCTCTCCATTCTTGGAGTTCCATGCCGTATAGTAAGCCGTTGACAAAAGAGGAACTTCAGAAGCTTTTTAGTTCTCTCAGAAACCTAAAATTGGGTGGTGCACACGCTTATTATTATACACCACTTGCCCTTGCTCTCATTATTTTAGGTATTGATGATGCAGGAAATACCACATCACAAGATCAAAGCATCTTGTTTAATATGCCTGGTCTATACGAGGATTATATACGCACCGCATTTATGAGAAAATGCGTATTGAAAGGTCTCTCCTGTCAAAAGAGCTTTATTCCTAAAAGCTTCCTTTTTACAAATGGAACTTGTGAATTAGAACCAGATATTACGATATACAGTGGTACACAGCCGCTCGCAGTATTAGATGTTAAATACAAAGTTCCTGATAGTAAAGATTATTATCAAATTTTTACCTATATGCAGTATGCGAGACTATCAAATGCCTATATTATTTCTCCGTGCGTTAAGCACAATGAAGTTATTACAGCATACAATGGAAGCAGAATAGTCAACATCAATGTATCCAAATCGGATCATGTGCAACTGGAAAAGCTTGCAGTAGAAGTAATTGACAACTTATGAAAAAGGACACGTGCCATTTAATAAAGCACGTGTCCTTTTCTTTATAGATTCAATCGCAGCTGAACATTAGTCGCTGTTTCTTGCGCTCTTTTTTCTGCCAATTTAATATATTCGTCAGAAATGTCAAATCCAATATACTTTCTGTTCAGCATTAAAGCAGCTATTGCTGTTGTACCAGATCCCATAAATGGATCGAGAACGGTATCTCCCTCGTTTGTTGAAAGAGCAATGCATCGTCCTGGTAATTGTAAGGGGAACTGTGCGCCGTGACCATTGCCTCCAGCAGATGTAGGTAAGTGCCAAAAGTCAGATAATTTTTCGGACTCAAATGGCTGCTTTCCTCCAAGCTCAGATGGTAATGATAAGTAGGCTTGTTTATCAAATAGCGGAGTTCTTTGGGCAGTCAAATGAAGAACGTATTCAACGTTTCTACTCACTCTGGATTGCTGCGGTTCGGGCATTGATGCTGTTTTACACCAAGAAATCATGCTCTTTACATAGAAACCAATTCTGGATGCTCTTTCTGCAATCCGTTGTGGGATGAGGCATTGCTCACCATCCTGCAGATAAACATGTCCCGCAGAATAACGCTTATATTTATGATCTTTCCATGTTTTCTTATCATGTCCTTGCATTGCATAGAGAGCTTCTGCTGCATTGCTTCGTATTTGTGTACGTGTATTATACGAATCCATCACGTTCCACCAAATCGATCCAGTTAATGTCAGCTTCTTTTTAATGTGGTACAAAGTTTCGACAGAGTGTCGAATAAAACCTTCTGGAGTCTGTTCAAGGCCGTAGGTGCAAATTTCGCCATCTGCCCATTCTTTAATTAGAAACTCATCGTAAATTCTCATCGCCCAATAAGGAGTTGATGTTACTACACACTGTATTGATTGATCTTCAAGTTTATCAATCAATTGGATAGCATCACCTTTATACATCTTATTGGTTTCTGATATCGTATCATTCTTTCGTTGGCTCTCTTTTTGACTTTCGTTCCTTAAATACTGCAGCACTCTGCTCCTTGGCACAAACGTTTCAGAAAACGCATCTTGTTCGAGAAGCGCTACCACCATATCTTCTGTCAAATATTCATGCTTTCCCAGCACCTTTTTGACAAAATATTCATTCATTCCTACCACGGGAAGAACCATTTCCAGTGGATAAAGATTGCTGGTTCGATCCCTTGGAATTGTAGCTACTTGTGTGTAGGGTTTTATTTCGTATGATTCAAGCATTCTATTTATCTCCTTGTTTGTCGGAAACTTTCAAAATTATTTCTTTTGATTCGACATCCAGATATATTTCAAACACACTTTTACCTGCCTCAACACCAAGGTTCATTAAGACTGATTTGGGCATTCTTAACCTTAGATCTTGTTGAAGAAGGTTTTCCCCTAAGTATACTAATTTATCCACTTATATCACCCTGAAATTAGTTTTATTTTAGTCTAATTATAGGGCAGCAACTCAAAAAAGTCAATAACCTTGCATGCGACACATTTTATCTCCTTTCATGTCCATAAAAACGTACTTATAGTTGTAATTCTGACTTAATAAATAATTTTGCCGTTCTACCCTCGATGTTTCCTTGGAGGCAAATCCCCTGTTCGGTGCTGTCCAGTCTCCCTTGCGGAAGCGCTCCCTTTCGGTCTTGGCGGTTTATCTCATCCCGGACGGTCATTCAATTTTTTGTTGTCTGCTGAAGTAAGTTCATCTTACAACAAAAAACAGGCTCGTCCCGTATATCTCCAAATCAGGAAAAACAGCTCAAAAAGCAAAATTTCTCCGTTTGGAGAAATGTGATTCTTTAGGATGTTGAACTGGGTTGCGCTGGTATGATAAAATACAGAAAAAGATCCCGGAGGCGCCCATGAAAGTTAAATTATCCATACAAGAAAAACTGCGAGATCTGCGTGCCGAACAAAAAGATCTCACATTAGAAAAGCTCAGTCAGGCAACTGGTATTGCTTCATCTACGCTGGGCAAATATGAAAGTGATGATTATAAGGACATCAGCCACACCTACTTACTGGCGCTTGCTAAATACTACAATGTTTCTGCTGACTGGTTGTTGGGTCTTAGCGAATCTCGTGAAGTTCAAAACCATGAGGTTTCCGACTTGCAGTTGGACGATGAAACCTTAGAAATTCTGAAAAGTGGCAGACTTAACAATCGTCTGCTTTGCGAAATGCTAAAGCATCCCGATTTCCTGAAGCTGATGACTGACACCGAGATTTATGTGGATGGCATTGCCACCATGCAGATCAAGAACATGAATGATTGGTTGAACGCTGTCCGGTCACAAATCGTTCAACAGCATAATCCTGAAAGCAATGATCTGTATCTCCAAGTGCTGGACGCAGCTCGTATTGATGAAGAAGAATACTTCTTCCATAACATCCACGGAGATCTGGACAGAATCATTCGTTCTATCCGAGAGAACCATCAGAACGCTACTGAATCTGCACCTATTGAGCGCACTTCCAACGATAAAAAGATGCAACGCTTGTTGCAGTCTATGAAATACAAAAGCAATCCCATCGAGGAATTCTGGCGTTACTTCTGCGACGAACTGCAAATCGACTATGACAAGCTCTCCGAGGATGAGCATAGCACTATGAAGCAGATGTTCAAAAAGTCGAAATTACTTAAGAGCTTTCCAAGTCATAAAAATAAGTCCCGTAAGTAATCTCTGAAACAACATCAGCAACTTCCCGAACGGAAGTCTGTGCCGTCCCAGTTGACACTGGAGAACAAGAATGGTTACGAGAGTACCTTCAAAGCTAAATCATACTTCGTAATTGACACAAGATATCTTCTGATTTGCAGAAACTGAAATGAGGTGAAATGATGGTAAATATAAATGGTAAAGAGTGGACAAAGCTGGTACCTGCAGATATTCAGAGTGTGATATCCGAGCAGGATTTTGATGAGTCATTCTATTTTGAATTTAAAGACGACAAAGTATCTAACAAGAAAGTAATGGAAGAAGTATCCGCTTTTGCGAATACATTTGGCGGATATATTTTTCTCGGCGTTTCGGATCAGAAGCAGATTGAAGGCTGTTCTACATGGAATGAGCAAAGAATCCATACCACAATCCATGACTCAATAACGCCTACCCCATCTTTTGATGTTAAACGGTTTACGATTGGCACAGACATCGTGTACGTTATTAGAATTGATGAAGGAGCCGAACCACCTTATATTACCAGTAACGGAAAGATCTATGAGCGCCTTTCGTCTGGCTCATTTGTCATCAAAGATTCCTCTAAGCTTTCACAGATTTACAACAAAAAAGAGCGTTTGTTGGAACAGATGGAAAGAAAAATAACAATCCCTCCCATCCCCCAGAAGACCAATAATATTTACGGATACATTGATGTTGGATTCTGTTTGGTAACATCTGATACACAAATAGCTTTAGATACTTTCAACAACGCAGACTTAAAAGCTATAGCTCAGAAGTTTTCTGAAACCTCGTCAGCATTCAGTCTTTCGTCTGTTGGCAATTCTATTGTATTCACACCGGGAGGGTTATCGACACCTAAAGGGCACTTGCCGGCGAACACAAACAATTTCCTTGAGATAATGGCTGATGGTAGCGCAAGGATGAGAATTCTGTTAATAAACAATGATCAGGATGATTCGAGTGTAAACATGATGCTTCCAGTAACAATGCTACGGATGTATAAAGAAGTATACACAAAGGTAATGGGGGATTTGTTCCCGCATAAGATAGCTTATGCAAAAAAATACGAATCTCTGACCGTGCAACAGCAATTCCAGCCAATTCTCTTTTATGAGGACTATGTCCTGGAAATAAATCCAAACTTAGAGGAAGATAACAAGAAAATGTTAGAGGCACTAAAAGAGCATCGGGACATTTTTGGAATAAAAACAGTGATTACCGATGACCGCATTCCCAAAACTGGCCTTTATACGATTGATAAGCGTCAAATTGAACTCTGGGGAGAGGAATATACTGCCGAAACCATTATAGATGAATTATTCTATTCGCGTTTTACTACGGTCGGAGCTATCCCAATTTCAGAAGAGACCCATGTCGAATAAAAAACAGCGCCCATCGGTCAGCAAAACCGATGGGCGCTGCATTATGCACTCAGTTATTCTTCCATGACTTCCAACATCATCCTGGCACCCAGTTTAAAGCCATTCTGGAATATCAGGCAATCTGTGATGGTTTGATGCTCTCGCATACAATCCGTGTACTTCTCAAATAGTTCTTTCTGTTCGTCCGTCATAGTGGCTTTGAGCTTTTCTTCATTCCTGCAGATCAGCTCCTGTAGTTTCTTGTACTCCTTAGAAGAAGTGTCATACTCTGTAGGCTCGATGTTGCCATACCAAAATTCTTCAAGTAGTCTCATGCCACATCCTCCCCATAGATCATTTCCCGGAGGATGATTTCCTCTGCCCGGTTACGGATGCTGTTCATGACTCCGACCCATGCCATCTGGTCGGCTGCCTTCATTTCCTCGGTCACGCCCTCGGATGCCTTCATCTGATCGACGATCAGGGACAAACGCTCCTGCGCCTGCTCGTTCAGATCAGCCAGATATGTCCAAAGCTGACCACTGAGAACAAGGTCATTGAAGCGGATCGGATGGTGCTGTTCAAGATAGTCCCGGTGCATCCGTCCCCATTTACCAATGGGGCGCTGCTCCTCAGAGGACAGGGTAAGAACCGGAATATAGTAATCGCCAATGAGTTCATACCAAAGGCCATTGCTCTCATCATAAATGTGTTTCTTCATCTCAGTCATAGTATTGATCTCCTTATTCTGGTATTAGAATCCGCAAGTCCGACTCTCCAGAAATATTGGTAAATCTTTGGTAAATTTGAGATCGAAACACAAAAAGCGCTTAAAAACGGGGCTTATGAGACGATATGAGACTTTTCATCATGCCCGGTAAATCCTGCCGTGGCAGACAAACAGCACCTTTTTCATCTTACTCCCCCAGCACCTCGCCCAGTGCCAGCACGGCGTTGCGAACGCACTCCGGGCAGGGGCACAGCGGTGCGCCGGTCTCCACGCCCTTCAGGTCTTTACAGATGGTAGCGCCGCACTTTTCCTGAAAGTTTTGCAGCAGTTCCTTGGAGATACGGGGCGTGCCCTTGCCGTCGGTGACGATGCCCGCCACCATCACTGCGCCGATCAGTGCGCCGCAGGTGCTCTCCATGCAGCCCATACCGGCGGCATAGCCTGCGCCCAGCTTCATCAGGGTGTCGGCGTCCACCGGCAGCTTGTCCTCGAATGCTTTCAGCACCGCCTGTGCGCAGTTGCACTGTCCGGCGGCTTTCCATGCGGCAGCCTGCGCTGCCCGTTCTTCGATGTTCATTTCACATTCCTCGTCTTTCTTTGATTACTTCTGGTTCACTGCATTCAGTATACCATGCTTTTTCCCAGCAGAAAAGCCTCTCACGCCAACTCTCGCTGTTCTGTGACAATACGCTTACAGGGAAGATACGTTGCGAGAAAACAGCTCCCCCAGACAAGCAAAAAAGAACGATTGTCAGTCCGATATCAGCACAGAAAGCAACCACCGGAAGCACTTTTTGTTTTTGGTTTGTGCTATCCCACCTGGCCGGAGCAGGCACTGCGGGCGAACATTCACTGCCAGATCTCGCTGGCGCTGAACCGCATTTATACCGAGTGGTACCCCAGCAAGGGCTACACCTTCAATATTACCAACTCCACCAGCTACGACCAGTACTACGTCCACGGGCGCACGGTGTTCGAGGTGATGGTGCGCATCACGGACGACATCTTTAACACCTATCTGCGCAAGCGTGGCACGGTGAACCCCTATTATTCCGAGTACTGCGATGGCAAGTCGGTCACCTGCCCCGGGCTCAAGCAGTGGGGCACGGTGACACTGGCCAACAACGGACGCAGCGCCTTGCAGATCTTGCGCTACTACTACGGCAGCAGCATCGAGATCGTGCGCACCAAAAATATCCGCTCTATCCCGCAAAGCTACCCCGGCACGCCGCTGCGGCAGGGCAGCCGCGGCACGGCGGTTTTCACCCTGCAAAGGCAGCTGAACCGCATTACCAAGGACTATCCTTTCCTTGGCAAGCTGACGGTGGACGGCGTATTCGGCAGCCAGATGGCCGCAACGGTGCGGGCGTTCCAAAAGCAGTTCAACCTGACCGCCGACGGCGTAGTGGGGCGGCAGACATGGTACAAGATCAGCTACATCTATGTATCGGTAAAGGACCTCGCCGAGCTGACCAGCGAGGGCGAGACTTCCACCGGCACCCTGTCCAACGGCACATGGAACGGCACGGTGCTGAGCACCGGTGCTTCCGGCAGCGCGGTGGAGCAGGTACAGTTCTGGCTGAACACGCTGGCACAGTACGACAGCGCCATTCCATCCGTAAAAGTGGACGGCGTATTCGGCACCGCCACCGCCAATGCGGTACGCGCCTTCCAGCGCAAGTACGGCCTTACGGTGGACGGCATAGTAGGCCAGACCACTTGGAAAGAACTGTACGACGAGTTTTTGAGCATCCAGTCCGACAACGGCACACCCAACGCCTACCCCGGCACGCCGCTGCGGGAGGGTTCCTCCGGGCAGAATGTGCGGCTGGTGCAGTTCTGGCTGAAGATCGCCCGCACCGTGTACACGAGCCTTGAAAGCGTGACCGTGGACGGAAAATTCGGCGCGGGCACGGCGGCAGCTGTTCGGCGTTTTCAGCGGTACTTCGGGCTGACGGCAGACGGCGTGGTGGGGCGCACCACATGGCAAAAGCTGTACGAGGTGTACAACGATATCGCCAACCGGCTGCTCTCCTCTTCCCTGCGCCCCGGCGAGTACCCGGGCGTGCTGCGCACCGGCTCCACCGGCACGGCGGTGCGGGAGCTGCAATTTTACCTCTACCTCATGAGCGCCTATGAGAGCAGTATCCCGTCGGTAAGCATTGACGGCAAGTTCGGCGCAGATACCGAGCGGGCGGTGCGGGCGTACCAGCGGTTTGCGGGGCTTACCGTGGACGGCGTGGTGGGGCGCACCACATGGAACTCCCTCTATGGCCGCGCCAGCCAGCTGCGCTCTTCCGGCCCGGTGGTCACCTTAAAGCGTCTGCCCTACCCCGGCACGCCGCTGACGGTGGGCAGCAGCGGCGAGACCGTATTGTATTACAATCTGCTTTTGCAGCGCATCGCCTATTATTTTTCCAGCGTGGAAGCCCCGCCCCTTGCCGACCGTTATACCGCCGAAACTGCCGCCGCCACCCGCAGCGCCCAGCAGCTATTAGGGCTGGAGCAGACCGGCATTGCAGATGCTGACACATGGACGGCGGTGGAAGCACTGAGCTTGCAGCTGGCCGCTCATGCCCCGAACCCCGACCGGGGCACCACGCCCAGCACTGCTTACCCGGGGCGTGCTATCGCTGAGGGCAGCGCCGGGCAGGAGGTAGGACAGGTGGAGCGCTGGCTCAACCGCCGGGCACAGCTTTCCTGCGGCGAGGACTATGTAGCCGATAACAACCGCTTTGGCGCGGCAGATGCCGCCGCCGTGCGGGCTGTCCAGCAGCAGGCGGGGCTGCACCCGGTAAACGGCATCGTGTACCGCGAAACATGGCACGCTTTGCAAGCCCAGTGCACCGACCCCTACGGCTGCGAGAAGGAGGAATGAGGGATGGCACGCCTTTTGATCTATGACGCCTACGAAAACAAGGTGTACACCTACGCAAACCTGAACGAGAACGACCCTATGCCTTACAGCACCCTGACCACCCTGCGGCTGCGGGAGTTCCGGGGAAAATCGGCCAGCCCTACCCTGTGGACCACCATTGCCGCCATGGAAGCGTGGAACCTGACCCGCCGCAAATACGGCAGGGGCATCCCGGTAGGGTACGCTTTCCGCCGCATCTGGGAGGGCGGCCACGGCACCCGCAGCCAGCACTATGCAGGGGTAGCGTTTGACGTAGGGCAAAGCCTTGACCAGCGCCAGCGCACCGCTATTTACAACGCCGCCCGCGCTAGCGGCGCATGGGGCTATGTGGAGCCGCTGAGCCAGACCCCCACATGGGTGCACTTTGACCGCCGCTACGGCACCCCGGCCTGCAGCGGCACCACCGCAGGCTACCCCACCCTGCGCCGGGGCAGCCGGGGCTGCTATGTCATGGTTTTGCAGGATGCGCTTTCCACCCTTGGCTACCAGACCGGCAGCCGCATCGACGGCATCTTTGGTGCCCGCACCGAGCAGGCGCTGCGCGGCTACCAGAAGCGCACCAGCCTGCGGGTGGACGGCGTGTGCGGCTGCAACAGCTGGAAAAAGATCTCCACCGCCGTCATCGGCATTGGGCGCACCAAAACCACCATTGACTAACGCCCTGCCGCAGCAATTCTTCCTGTGAAAAAGGGGTTTCGAAACGCCCGCAGGCGTTTTGAAACCCCAAATCAAAAAGTATTATTCCTTAAATCATGGCCAAAGCGCACACGGCGGCCATTGCAAATCGTCCCACTTGTTCAAAAGGCCGTTGCGCACTAAAGCGCAACGGTCTTTTGCTTATTTTACAGCCTGTTTCAGCTGTTCCAGATCTGCGGCATCCGGGTGAGAGAGTGCCTTATCGAAGTTTTCGATCAGGGCATCCAGATTGGGGATGTGCGCAGGCTGCGCCTTCATCGCCTCGTACCGCTGCCGGACGGACATGGGCATTTTGCCCTGACACATAAAGCTGCCGATGACGGTGTTGCTGCCATCCAGCGCCTTCCGGGTGGCGGCAAGGATCTTTTCGAAGTAGGGCGCACTGCCGCCAAAGCCTGCGGTGCCGAACAGGAATACCCGCTTGCCGTGCAGCTGCTGCAAGAAATCCAGCGTGTCGGCGTCCGCCTTGCCCTTGTCCGTCCAGAAACCCACATACAGGGTATCTGCTGACAGCGCGGCAGCGTCCGGTGCGCCGAAATAGCAGCAGTCTGCCTGCGGCAGCTGCTCTCGCAAGGTCTGTGCCAGCAGTGCGGTGTTGCCGGTTTTGCTGCTGAATACGATGGCGTAACTCATTTTTACCTCCCTCAGAGCAGCGGCAAGGCTGCCGGATGCTCTTGTGCATACGTTATTTTTACGGCAGTTCCTTTGCCGGGAGAGCCTGAAATCATGGAACAGTATAGTACAGTGCCCTGCCAAAATCAAGGGTTGACGATATTCTCGCCTTTCCCGGCCAGAAAGCTGCGCAGATTGCCGGTGGTGATGTCCATCAGCCGCTGCAAGGCTTCCTTGGTAGTCCACGCGATGTGCGGGGTAAGCACCGCGCCCGGCAGGCCGCGCAGACGGCTTTGGGGCGGCAGCGGCTCAGTGGCAAAGGCATCGGCGCCGTAAAAGGCAAGCTTCCTGCTTTCCAGCGCATCCGCTACGGCTTCTTCGTCCACCAGTGCGCCCCGGGCAGTGTTCAGCAGAATGGCACCGGGCTTCATTTTTGCAAGGGCTTCCCGGCTGACCAACCCGCGGGTGGCGGGGGTGGCCGGGCAGTGCAGGCTGAGCACATCGCTGCGGGCAAGCAGGGTGTCAAAGTCCACAAACTCCACCCCATCGGCGGCGTACTCCGGGCGCACCGTGCGGGTGCACACCAGCACCTCCATGCCAAAGGCCTTTGCAATGCGGGCGGTCTGGCGGCCGATACTGCCGTAGCCGTAGATGCCAAAGGTCTTGCCCAGCAGCTCCACCTGCGGCAGCAGACCGTACTCTGCCGGGATGCCCAGCTGCCAGTATCCGGCCTTTACTGCCCGGTCGTACCGCTGGGCGCACTGGCAGATGGCCAGCAGCAGACTGAAGGTCATCTGCGCTACACTGTAAGTAGAATAGCCCGGCACGTTGGCTACTGCCACCCCATGGCGGCGGCAGGCTTCAAGGTCGATATTATCCGTGCCGGTGGCGATGATGCCCACCCACTTGAGGTTCGGGCACTGCGCCAGCACTGCTTCGTCAATGCGGCACTTGTTGATGAGCACCAGCTCTGCATCCCCGATGCGGGGTGCAATGTCGGCGTAGTCGGTGCGCACATAGCTGGTGGTGTCCGGCACCAGTGCCTTTACCCCGGACCAGTCTAAGTCCCCTTCTTCCATCACATAGCTTTCCAGAATCACTGCCTTCATCGTTTTTCATTCCCTCTCTGGTTTACGTTATTCCGTTTCTTTCAGCGGATAGAGCGCCAGTGCAAGACTGCCGCCGTAGGGGCGGCTGTCCAGTGCAGCATAGCCCTTTGCCAGCAGCAGCGCCAGCTGTACCCTGTCCTCCAGCGGCACCCACACCGGCGCGGTGCGAGCGGGTACACAGCCGGTGCGCAGCAAAAAGCAGGGCGCAAGGCTTTCCAGCGGGCGCAGCGCCCGCAGCCCGAAGCCCTGCCGGAAATACAGCGGAAGCAGCGCTGCCGCCGTTTCGGTGCACTCTACCACCGCCCATGCCGTGCCCTCCTTGCGGCGCAGCCAGTCTGCCCGGGCTGCGGCAATTTCCACCAGTCTGGTGGGCAGCTCCTCGCCGGTACGCACCAGCGGGGTGAGCAGGCAGCCGCCCTCCAGCTGCCTGCGTCCCAGCCAGCTGCGCAGTGCCGCTGCTGCGGCGGTATCGGCGGTGAGAGGCAGCACCAGCAGCGCTGCCCCAGCTGTGCCCCACGCCTCGCCTGCGGTCAGCATCCGCAGCACCTCGGAGCGGGGACGGTAAAACCCCGCCCCGCCGCAGCGCACCAATGTAAAAAATTCCTCGGCGGAAAGCCGCCGTACCTGCCGCTGACGCGGCGGGTCGCATACCTGGATCATTTGCAGTTCCTCCGTTCTGATGTTCTTTCCATCAGCATACGGAAAACTGCGTGCGAACCGGCGCGAAACAGCGCGCCTTACAGTGCAAAAATCAGTCCAGCGAGATGTCCTCGCTCAGCACCTGCCCGATGGGCTTTGCGATGCACAGGTCGGCAGAGGCATCCGCTCCGGTGGGCTGCATATTGATAACCACCAAATTATCGCCCCGGAAATACCGGATGAGCCCGGCGGCGGGGTACACCACCAGACTGGTGCCGCCAATGATGAGGGTATCGGCATGACGGATGGCATCCACCGCGCCGGACAACACCTCCTCGTCCAAGCCCTCTTCGTAAAGCACTACGTCCGGCTTTACGATGCCGCCGCACTCGGTGCAGCGGGGCACGCCGGTGCTGTTTGCGATGAAATCCACATCATAGAACTTGCCGCAGCGGGTGCAGTAGTTGCGCAAGGTGCTGCCGTGCAGCTCGTACACCGTTTTGCTGCCCGCCGCCTGATGCAGGCCGTCAATGTTCTGGGTGACCACGGCCCGCAGCTTGCCCTGCTGTTCCAGCTTTGCCAGCCGCAGATGGGCAGCGTTGGGTTTTGCTCCCTTTACGATCAGCTTGTCGCGGTAAAAACGGTAAAACTCTTCCGGGTTTTCCTCCCAGAAGGTATGGCTGAGGATGGTTTCGGGCGGGTAGTCGTATTTCTGGTGGTACAGCCCGTCCACGCTGCGGAAATCCGGGATGCCGCTTTCCGTAGAAACGCCCGCGCCGCCGAAAAAGACGATGCTGCTGCTTTTTGCAATGATGTCTTCCAGTGCCTTGACCATAGTTGAAACGCCCCTTTCCTCATGGAAGCTTTTGTGTTAAGATAATACCAGTATAGCACATTCTTACAGGAAAGGAAGAGGCCGGTTTTGAACGTCTGGTACATCAACAGCATCCTTGGAGCCATCTGTTTAGAGGAGGAGAACGACGCGCTGTGCGGGGTACATTTTTGCCCGGACGGTGCGCCGGAGCTGGAGCCGCTGCCCCGCAGGGTGGTGGAAACGCCCCTGTTACAGGAAGCCGAGGAGCAGCTGAACGAATATTTTGCCGGGGTGCGCCGGGAGTTCGACCTGCCGCTGGCGGCAAAGGGCACGCCCTTTCAGCAGGCGGTATGGGCGCAGCTGCGCAAGATCCCCTACGGGGAGGTGCGCACCTACGGGCAATTGGCGGCGGCGCTGGGTAACCCCAAGGCAAGCCGCGCCGTAGGCAGCGCCTGCCACCGCAACCCGCTGTGCATCGTGGTACCGTGCCACCGGGTCATTGGCGCAGACGGCAGCCTGACCGGCTACGCCGAGGGGTTGGACATCAAGGAATATCTGCTGGAATTGGAGCGATTTTAAGCAATTTATTATAGGATAACAGCACGCCTGCGGGCGTTTCCTTGCCCCACTTTCAAAGCCATAAAAGGAAAAAAGGCCGCTGCGCATCGTTTTGCGCAGCAGCCTTTGGTGTTTTATGCAGTTTTAAAAGCCCGTGGGCGGGACGTAATAGCTTGGGATAGACCCGCTTCTGGGCGTAGCTGCGGCCTGCTGGCGCAGCGCCGAGCGGGTGACCTCTGCCCAGGAATACTGGGTCATATACTCGCCCCGGTAGGAGTTGAAGGCTGAGCGGTCTCCCCGCAGGAAGTTATAATAATCGCAGTCCACCTTGCTGGTATCCAGCGCCAATGTGCTGCGGCCGCGTACCAGCAGTCCGTTGACCCCTGCATCCTCCAGCGTATGGCTGAGGTCAAAGATCAAGTTGCGCAGGTGGCTGTGCAGCGAAGCAGTATCGGGCTTATCTTCCCACAGAACAGCCAGCATCTCGCCATTGGTACAGGTGGCGCCGTTGCGGTCCACAAGGTAGGCCAGCAGCTCCTTGCTCTTGCTGCGCTTGAAGGAGAGCGGACGCCCACCCACAAAGATCTCAAAGTTGCCGAAGCACTGAATCTTGATGCCCACAGGTGCCGTTTCCGGCGGGTAGCGCAGATTTTCCAGCACATTGCGCACATCGGCCTCGTTGGCGGGCTTGAGCAGAAAACCGCTGACGAAGATCTGCAATGCTTCCAATGCATACTCCGGGTGCTCGGTGACCACGATGAGGTTGCAGCGGGGCTGCAATTTCTGGATCATGCGGGCAAGGGCAAGGCCATTCATACCCGGCATTTCCAGGTTCAAAAAGGCGGCATCCATCGGGCCCTGCCGCATCCACGTCAGGGCATCGTCGGTCGTCATGGCACTGATATAGTCACAGTCCGGTGCCACCCGGCACAGGATGCGGATCAGCGAATTGATCGCAAGCTGACCATCATCCACGACCAGTATTTTCATAGCTTCACCCCCTGTCTGCTTACGCAAAACAATTCCCCGCTGTTAGTTTAGCACGCCGCAAACTTTTAGGCAAGTTATTTTCTGGAAAAACCCAAAAAAGAAACGTTTTCGGCCAGATATTTGTCCATCTTCTCCTATATCTTCAAGACTTTTTTGCGACTTTGGTCGCTTTTTTCGACGAAACACCGGAGCATTGCGCGCTCAATTGATATATCAAATCAGCGCTCATTTGTCCCCGCTTCCCGCCGGAAAGCACGGCTTTTCCCCAACAAACACAAGGCCGCTGCACCGGTCTTGTGCAGCGGCCTTGTGAATAATTTGCGTTTGGCGTGCTCTGCGGCGCGCTCCAAACGTTTTTTTCACGGGTTCTTCAATGGAGATCCAGTTCCGGCGGGACATCCAGCTGGTCGGAGACATATTTCCCGTTCTTTTTGCGCTGACGCACGCACTCGGTAAGCAGATATTCGATCTGCCCGTTCACCGAGCGGAAGTCATCCTCTGCCCAAGCGGCAAGGGCATCGTAGAGTTTAGCATTCAGGCGCAGAGGCACCTGTTTTTTCGGCTCTGCCATATCAGTACAGGCTGCCGCTGTTCACGATGGGCTGGGCATCCCGGTTGCCGCACAGCACCACCAGCAGATTGGACACCATTGCCGCCTTGCGCTCATCGTCCAGTTCCACTACCTTGTTCTCGTTCAGACGATCCAGCGCCATTTCCACCATGCCCACAGCGCCGTCCACGATCATCTTGCGGGCGTCAATGATGGCACTGGCCTGCTGGCGCTGCAGCATGACCGCTGCGATCTCCGGTGCATAGGCCAGATAGGTGATGCGGGCCTCCACCACCTCGATGCCGGCCTCGGCCACGTTCTTCTGGATCTCGTCCCGGATGCGGGCAGCCACTACCTCGGAGGAGCCGCGCAGGCTGCCCTCGTCGGCCACGCCGTCGCCGGTGGTGTCCACGTTGGGAGAAACATCATAGGGGTACACCCGCACTACGTTGCGCAGGGCGCTGTCGCACTGCAGGGAGAGGTATTCCTTGTAGTTATCCACGTTGAACACGGCCTTAGCGGTGTCGGTCACGCGCCAGATAACTGCAATACCGATTTCCACCGGGTTGCCCAGACAATCGTTGATCTTCTGGCGGGAGTTATTCAGGGTCATCATCTTGAGGGAAATCTTTTTGCTCATGGACTCGACGCTCATCTGAGCATTCTGGCCGTTATTGCCAAACAGCGCAGCCACGCTGTTTTCCTTGCTGTTCACGTCTCCGCTCTGGCTCAGACGGGTACCGGCGGCGGGGTTGACGGCGGTGCAGAAGGGGTTCACCCAGTAAAAGCCCTGTCCCTTCAGGGTGCCGATGTAATCACCAAACAGGGTAAGCACCAGCGCCTCCTGCGGCTTTAACACCTTAAGGCCGCAGAACAGGAAAATGCCTGCGATCCAATACGCAATAGACAAAATCAGCAGCGGAATGCCCAGAAACAGCCGGTGCGGCCGATCTGCATTGAGCAGCGTGATACAGAAAATGAACAGGGCGATAGCCACCACATAGCCCAGCAAGGTGAGCAGCAGCATGGCCATACCGTTTTTGCGGGTATTCAAAATTTTCTCTTCCATAACAAGTCCCTCCTTATCAGGGTCGGAAGCGTTTCTTTCTGATATCAAAATCATATCACTTTGCAGAAGAGTTGTCAAGTACTTCCAACAAAAAACCCCGCCTGCCCGGGTAAAGCGGGCAAAGCGGGGTCAAGCATTATGGGTGCGCCGGGCAGACAGGGTTTCAGACGTCTGCCTGCGCTTCTCCCCCAATCAGCACCAAGGCAACATCATTGACGTTAGTACCGGTAGCACCGGTGATGATAAGCCCCTCCACCGCCTGCAAGGCGTGGTAGGCATCGTTGTTTTGCAGGGTGTCGAACACGTTCCAGCCCTTTGCCGCCAGTGCCGCGGCGGTGTCGCCGTCCACATAGCCCCCGGCGGCATCGGTGGGGCCATCGGTGCCGTCACTGCCCACCGAGAACACCGCCGTGTTTTGTCCGGCCAGTGCCGGGGCTGCGGCCAACGCCAGCTCCTGATTGCGCCCACCCAGCCCTTTGCCGGTCAGGTGCACCACGGTTTCCCCGCCCGCGATAAAGGCCAACTTTTTCCCCTGCCCCGCATGGGTGCGGGCGATGGCACCCAGAAAGCTGCCTGCCTCCCGCGCCTCGCAGCAGAGCCGGTCGGTGAGGAGGATGGGCTCATAGCCCAGCTCCCGGCAGGCTTTGGCGGCGGCAGCGCAAAGCTCCCGGACGCTGCCGGTGATCTGCGTGGTCACGTTATCAAGGGCTTTCGGCGTTTCCTGCGCCAGCAGCGCCTTCGCCTGTTCCGACAGGTTCAGGCGGTATTTTTCCGCAATGGCAAAAGCCTGCGCACAGGTGGAGCTATCCGGCACCGCCGGGCCGCTGGCAATCATATCCAGCGGGTCGCCCAGAATATCGCTGAGCACGATGCTGAACACCTTTGCCGGAGCACAGGCCTGCGCGAACCGCCCGCCCTTGACCCCGGACAGCCGCTTGCGGATGGTGTTCATCTCCACAATGTCCGCTCCGCTGGCAAGGAGCTGATTGGTGATGTCCTGCAATTCCCCGCCGGAGACAAGCGGCTTTTCAAACAGGGCGCTGCCGCCGCCGGAAAGCAGAAACAGCACCGTATCCTCTGCGGTCAGTCCCTGCACCAGCGCTAAAGCTTTTTCGGTGGCTGCAAAGCTGTTGTCATCCGGCACGGGATGGCCCGCCTCATAACAGCTTATGCCGGGGATTTCGCCCTTTACATGGCCGTACTTGGTCACTGCCACGCCGCCGTCCACGCGCCCTAGTGCCTCCACGGCAGCATGCGCCATCTGCCATGCGGCCTTGCCCGCCGCCACCAGCAGCACCCTGCCGCCCCTCGGCTGAAAGTTTTCCAGCGCGCGGCACACCGCTTTATCCGGCAGCACCGCCTGAATGCTGGAGCGAATGATTTCATCTGCATCCCGCCGCAATGTGGTATTCATAATATGCCTCTCCTCACAGAATCTGCCCGAACTCTGCGGCACATTCCATCAGCAGCCGCAAGGTTCTGTTATTTTTTGATAAATGCAAGTCTGCTTTCCGAAGAAAACAAATAATCCGAACCCATCTCCTATCGGAAACAAGTTCGGATTATTTTTGTTTGGTCCGAGTGGCGAGAATCGAACTCACGGCCTCTTGAACCCCATTGTGCTTCTCTCGAAAACACAATGTACAATCCGATACTGCCTAGACTCAGTATCGTTAAATTTCAAATGCATTATACCATTCTGTTTCATTGGATGTCAAGACGTTTCATTCCTTTTGTGGTCAAATTGTGGTCAAACGACCCTGACAAATGACCTTTCCCCCCCCCCCCGCTAAGTTACATCGCGCAATTTCGATTTTCACCAATCGAAGTTGCGCTTTTTGTTTGCACGAATTATCTATTCGGAAAAAGCGGAAAATTTTTATTCCAACTTGGGTATACTCCTGTTGTGTCCGACATGAAGAAAATCGTTCAGAAAACTGCCGCATCGTCTTTCCCCAAATGGACGTTAGCCGTATGGGATATGGATACTGCAACATCATATATGGTCAAATACGACAGAAATCATTGATTTTCTTTGTTTATCTGTGATACCATTCGTTACGAGACCAACGGCGTTGCTCTCTTCGCTTATGGTTGAGACTCCGGCACTCAAAGAAACTTTCCGAAAAAACACAACGAGGTGACCATTTTTGAAACGTCGAACTTTTCTTGTCTGCACCGCTGCACTTTT
>OOIF01000840.1_pt1 | contig 31368 bp, 20 predicted proteins | sample 1691961 | NCBI WGS metagenome assembly OOIF01 (sample SAMN06348146, study PRJEB24527) | human gut metagenome | biome: human gut; feature: ankylosing spondylitis patient; material: feces | host: Homo sapiens | place: China | collected 2015-10 | reverse complement strand
CAGAATATGATTTGCTGAGCCGCAAAACTGCGGAGTATGCACCGAATTATTCTGCGGATAAGAGCCATGGCAGCTTGACAATTTATTATCCGGACGGAAACAAAAAATCAGAAACGGATGCAGAAGGTAATATTACCTCTTATGTGTATGACGCTTACGGACAGGTAATCAAGAAAACCAATCCAGACGGCACAATGAATCTGACGGCGTATGATGGTCTTCAAAGAGAAAAGGCAACATATTTCTTGGGCAGTGAAAATGGCACAAAGCAAATTTTAACGAAGACATCCTATGAATTTGCAGGATACAATTTTGACATTTATTCTGCACTTGATGCTTCAGCTTCTCACTCTTGCAAGGGTTTAAAAACAACTAAAACAACCTACATTACTGAAAACAAGCAGGTTATTTCCGAAATGCTGACCGATATCAAGGAACACACAATTTACGAAAAAACAAATGGTGAAACTAAGCGGACTAGTGCATACTATGCCAACGGGCAGCTTGCTCGTCAGACAGATGCATTGGGAAACATCACGAAGTATGAGTATGGTTATCTGAACAAGGTTACTAAGACCTACACACCGTTCAATACTAAATCGAATGGATCCGTCAACTACTCTGTGACGGAAAATCAGTATGACAAGAATGGTAATGTAACGCTGGCAAAGCAAACTGTTCAAAAGCAGGATTCGGATACAGTAAAGTATAGTGTAACTGAAAATCAGTACAATGCACAGGGTTTGCTGACACAGGTAACACTGAGCGACGGTACATCCAATGGTGAGAAGAATATCACCAAATATTTCTACAACAATGCTAGTATCCAAACCAAAATGTACACGGGTTTGAACAGCACAAATGATTCTGATTACATGACCACGAATTATGAATATGATGCGTGGGGACATTTGGTAAGAACGACTGACAGCACAGGCTATAACTCTGGTGCAACAACCTATGATCTGAATGGTAATGCACTGACTGTAACCGATGCCAATGGCAATGTGACCACTAACACCTATGATGCACTGAACCGTGTGCTGACAGCAAATACTGTTTGCAGTGATACTTCTAAAAATGTTTCCAAGTCCTATGTCTATGACAATATGGGTCGGGTGCGAAGCAAAACAGTTAACGAAGTACAGACAAGCTATCAATACGATATCCTTGGACGTGTTTATCAGGAACTTAGTGAAAAATCTTTCAAGGGCTATTTCTACGAGGGCATATCTCAGTATGCGAAGGAACAGTTGGTTGGTATTAATCATCAAACAATGTATTCCTCCACACAATATGAATATGATGCTGAAATGCGTATTGCTCAGGTAAAGGAAAGCGGTAATTTGACTGCAACTTATACCTATGATGCAAATGGCAATAAGGTTTCTGAAACACTTGCAAATGGTGTGGTATCGACCTATTCTTATAATGGATGCAACAAGGTGACAAAACTTGTTACCAAGTCTGGAAACTCCGACATATCCAGTTATGAATATTCGTACTATTTAGACGGTTCAGATGCTTGCAAAGTACGCAATGAAAATGGTATAATAGAGACAACCTCATATGATTATGACGGTTTGAAGAGATTGACCAGGGAGTCCATTTCTAACGGTAAGACAGCTGATACATATTCATATGAATATGATGATTATGGCAATCGTTCTAAGATGGTTGCTAATGGTTCGGAAGAATATGAAACAGTTTACGATTATACTGTCAATGGTAAGTATACTGCACTGCTTCAGAAGGAAATCAAGACAGTTGAAGAAACTTCTAATGCCACAATCTCAGATGGATTAGCAATTAGTCCGACAGACTTGATCACAAGTACTGCTGCAGATGCAAAGACAGAAGAAACCGCCTATTCCTATGATGCCAACGGAAATCAGATCACAAAAACCGCAGAGGGTAAGACAGAGACAAACACTTACGATGGCCTGAATCAGCTGATTGGATTTACTGATGGAGAGACAACAGCGAGTTATAAATATAACGCAGATGGACTGCGGACGAGTAAGACAATCGACGGCAAGACAATCAATCATATCTGGGATGGCAACAAGCAGATTGTTGTGGACATGGATGACAGTGACTGGTACAGTGCTGAGGTTTATGTTCGTGGTACAAACCTGCTGGCGAAATTCAGCAAGCAGAGCGGCAATGTCAAAACGGATTATCAGTACTATACGCAGAATGCTCACGGCGATGTTGTTAATCTGACGGATGAAGATGGTGCAGTTACAAAATCGTATACTTATGATGCATTTGGCGTAGAGGTTGATCCTAATTCTGGAGATGTAAATGCATTCCGATTCTGCGGAGAGTATTTCGATACAGAAACCGGAACGATCTACCTCAGAGCGAGATACTATCAGGCGTCTATTGGACGGTTTATTTCGAGAGATTCCTATAAAGGTAAAAATACAGATCCGCTTAGTTTAAATTTGTATACATACTGTTATAATAACCCAATTATTTATACAGATCCAAGTGGACATAAGATCTCGGATCTACTTAAACCTATTTTTCCTTCACCGACGCCGACACCGAAAATAATTGATCCCAATTGTGTAAAGGATGTTTATCAAAAAGTAGTAAGACCTACGTGGGAAAAAGCTGAACCATATGTTAAATCTACTGTCGGGAAAATTATGACAAGCCAAAAACAGGATGTTGATAAAATACAAAACTGGATGACAAAGCATAGTTTTACTTATTCTAAAGGCGGTGTTGCAAATATTAGCCTAGGCAACCTAGGGATTTCTGGATCGTTTTCTAGGACAATTGATTCTCAAGGAAACATTGCAAGGCAATGTACACTTTCAGGATCGGCAGGGGTTTCTGGAGATGCTGGATCTTTTTCAGGTTTCTCTTTAGGAAGTTTTCGTTCAATATCAAATGCACCCTCCTACAAAAATCTTGAAGAATTTGGATTTAGTATAGGCGGTTCTTATCTTGCACCATTACCGAATTGTCCTGTACTTGGAATTGGTGGTGGAAAAGATATTGATATTATACCAAGTGATAAATATCCCTATATTGGAATTACAAGTTCAACATTAATAGGGACACCCGGTTTCGAGGGACATGGAAGTATGGGATTTACAGTGACCACGGATTCTTATAATATTTTTGATGAATATAATGAGTTTTATGAAAGTGTGATGACGTGGGTAAACAATTGATCGCAGTAGCATTAATAGGATTCTTTTTCAATGTGATGATGTGCTCTCCTCTTGTCGCAAATGCCTCTTCGGAAGAAAACGAGTGGCATACGAATTATGTTTACGAACTGGAGGAAATTCCCTTAAGTGAAGTAAGTGATTCCTATATCCAATCCGTACATATTTCTCATGAAGCAGCAGATCGTAAAAATATTCTATCTTATGATGTTTCTTCTGATGGCAGTATTATAGTTACATTAAAAGAGAATACGATTCATGTTTACAATTCAGATCTTTCATTGCGTTATCGTATAGACACTACTTACAATGCAACAATAATTGGGTTCTGGCAGGAAGATGAAGTGATTGTGAAATTTAATCGTGGAAATACTGCTCTTGGTTTAGATGAATATGGTTCAATTGTTTCTGCATATTATTTTGAATATTCGGTCAATAATGCCATTGTCGAAGCACGACTTGAGAAAGAAAGAGAAGAGTCCATTGGTGACTATACCTATTGCTTAGAGAAAAAAACGATGCTAACAAGGATGGACTCGCAAGGTGATGAAGAAGTTGTGTATAAAAACAATCATGCTGCCCGGAATGTTTTGTTATTTTTGTTGAGCGTTGTTACATTCTTATCTATAATGGCGATTATTATTGTTGTAAAAGTCATTCTTCCAACAAAAAGAAGATTAAAGAATATGAATCAAAATTTTTAATGACTTTATATATTTTTTTACTGCTACACTGCAATCGTCTTTAATGTTGATAAATTGGAAACAAAAATCTTTATCAAGTGACAAAAAGGAATTGAAACCCATGAAAGAAGAAAGACATCTAATCACAAAAATCATAACCCAAGACTTCGGAATCTCCATGCACCTGAAAGGCGGTCACTACATCGAAGAAGCTGTCATTTTGGCACTTCAAGATTCAAGCATTTTTGTAATGCAGATGTATCAAACCATAGCAGAAAAACACAACAAAAGTGCCGCCAGCATAGAACACACCATACGTTATGCCATTGAAATCACCTATGACAAAAACAAATTGAATCACTTCTTTCCACATTCCTTCGGTCGGCCTTCCAATTCTGAGGTGATCTGGACAATTGCTGAAAACGTCAAAAGGGGCATGTTGATTCACAATATGTGTGCGGTGACTTGTTCAATAAGCGCAAGTTAGCCGCAAATCTGAGGTGAAAGATCAGCTTCTTCAAGCGAATTCTACCGATTGAATCAACTCAAAAGGAAAAACATGACCAACGATCTAACCTTCGGTCAGTTCATTTCTGAACAAAGACAAAAGCATTCTATGGAAAGTCAGGAGCTTGCAAAAGCGCTTGGGATTTCAGGCGCCTATCTTTCTCAATTGGAACGAGGTGTCCGGACGAATCCCAGCACAGAGCTTCTGGACAAAATCGCAATGGTTTTGTGTCTGAACAAAATTGAAACAGAAATGTTGTACGATCTGTATGCAAAGGTAAGCGGGCAAATTAGTCCTGATCTTGCCGTATATGTTTCCTCCAGTGAAACGGTGCGGCAAGCACTGCGGACTGCCCGTGATGCCAATGCAACAGAGGAAGATTGGAAACAATTCATAGAACAGCTGAACAAATGAACAATAATTTTGCGGAGCAATCCGCAAAATTATTGCGGTAGTTTTAGCTGAGCAGTTAAAATCGAGGTGAACGAACAAATGTGAATGAAAGACAACAGAAATCACAACATCAGGTACGTTGTCCGTTTTGTAATGGCAGGTTATTTGATATTGTGACAGATGAAAATTTGGCACAGCACTATGTGTCCTGCATGGTTATAATCAAATGCTGGAAGTGCCGTCAAGAAATCAAAATCATATATTCTGACTTAGTACAGACACCACATATATAAAATATAGAGTAGGAGTTTGACAAGCAGCTTTTGAAGCTATTGTCGATTCCTACTCTTTTTTGTTTTCGGGAAAACTCCGTTCCGCTTTAAAAGCGGGATGGAGTTTTTTATGCCCTTTTTTCAAGTATGGCAGTGCAGCATTGCCAAGTATCCATAGCCTTCGTTTGATTTAAAACCTTATATATCAAACGGAGGTGAGAAAATGAAGAAAAGCACAGTTCGTGTTTATGATACAATTTCAAAAGAATATGTTGACATTGAAGTCAGTGAGGAAGTCTATACATATTACAACAGGTCACAATGGAATATGGATGACAATGATGATTCGTTCTATAAGCATGAAATTCAGTTTTCAGCGTTAATTGGCGGCAATGATGGTACGTTTGAGAATTTCAGAGAATTTAGAATTGAAAACAGCGTTGAAAAAGAGGTGATAAGTAAGCTTTTCACGGAAAAGCTTTATGAATGTCTCAATTTATTATCAGCATCAGATCGTCAACTGATAGAGATGCTGTTTTTTGAGGGGAAAACAGAACGAGAATGCGCAGCATACTATGGCATCAGCCAGAAAAATATCAACAAAAAGAAAAAGAGAATTCTGTGCAATTTGCACAAACTTTTAGAAAGTATAAAATAAAGGGGTATCAAATTCCCGACTTCTTCCCCTATACAAGCGAAAGGAGATAAAAATCGAATTTCATGTATCTTGAAAATTGAATACACAGCATCGGGAATACATGAATCCTGCGGGCGGAATAAACCCCGTCAGCCGCAGAAGCCATACGCCACGACCTCAAAAGAGCGAGCGAGAAATATGCAGCTTCCAAATCCGGAATAGCTTTTCGGAACGGCGATGAAACGCAGGAGGATAATGCTACTTCCGTCCAGTCACAGCACCCCTTGGTCGGGGAATCAGGCAATGAGGGCAGCTTCGGGAGATCCTCGAAGGGATGAAATTTCCATGAGACTGATACGCTGTCAGTCGTTTCCGATGTTCTGCCGTGACGGGTGTTAAGGACAAATATCACGGGAAATCGTCTGAGAAATCAGACGAAGGCAAAACGTTAAAGTTATACCGCACTGTTTTTTGCTAAGGCAAATCAAATCTATCAGTGCGGATATAACGCAAGTGCAGGAGCATTTTTTCCTGCATTTGCGTTATATATAATGAATTGGAGTGTGGTAAGTTGAAAGAGAAGTTAAGCTGGAACGAAATCAGAAATCTGATTTTGCATAGAAGAAAAAAATTTCATTACGGCGAAAATTGCCGAAAATGTATCTGGGCAGATACAAGATCGGGAAAAATTTTATGTTCCAGGTACAAATGTGTAAAGGAAAGAGGAAAATGAACAAGTACGGACAAGCCGAATATGCCTATGGGATTCTCCGACAGATTTCAGAGAAACTGCTTGCCGAGGGAATTCTGACAGAAGAACAACTGAAACAGCTGAATGCGCTAAACAAAGAGGGCTGCTTTCGTCAGTTCTGCACAACTTTGGCGGCGTGATTTCGTTGGATTTGGTGATACCATTTTTCAGGAAAAAGTGGTATTGTGTATGTAGTGTAAAAATCAGATGGAGGTGCTAACTTGAATCCGAATGTAACAGTAATTCAGCCGACAATTACAGCGAAACAGGAACAGAAAATTCGGGTTGCAGCATATTGCAGAGTCAGTTCTGATTCCGCTGATCAGCTGAACTCGTTCATGACGCAGATGCGGTACTATGAAAATTTCCTTGCTGATAGTAAAACGGAAACATTGATTTCGGTATACGCTGATGAAGGTATAACCGGAACTCGTATGGATAAACGTGAGGAGTTTCAGCGGATGCTCAAAGACTGCCGCAGAGGTAAAATTGATCGTATCATAGCAAAATCAATAAGTCGTTTCGCACGGAATACCAAGGAATGTCTGACCGTTCTGCGGGAACTAAAATCACTTGGAATTACGGTACTTTTTGAGAAAGAAAATATCGATACGGCGAACATTTCAGATGAAATGATGATCACGCTGATGGGCGGATTAGCACAGGAAGAGTCGGTGTCGATTTCCCAGAATATGCGGTGGGCAAATCGAAAACGCATGGCAGATGGAAGTTATAAAATCTCCTGTCCGCCCTATGGTTTTTCCATCTGCAATGGACGATTGGAAATCAATGAAACGGAAGCAAAAATTGTCAGAAATATTTTCACATGGTACTTAAGCGGCTATGGAATTACGAAAATCGCAAATATACTGAATGATTTGAAAATTCCAAGCAGTATCAGTAAATCAGCGTGGTCATTTTTCAGCGTGAAATATATTTTGACGAACGAGAGATACATTGGCGATGCGGTTTTTCAGAAGACGTATAAAACGACAACTTTGCCATATATGAAGAAAATAAATCATGGAGAGTATGAAAAATATTATGTTTCTGGAATCAATGACGCCATTGTGGATAAGTTAGATTTTGAAAAAGTGCGGGAATTGCTGGCGATTCGGGGACAAAAAGCACAATCTGCATGCTGTGAACAGCCGCTGTCCAGAAAGCTTATCTGCGTTTTTTGCGGTGCAACTTTTAAAAGGAAACGCTGTCGTGAAAAATATTACTGGGTATGTAGAACGCACAATGAGAATGCGGAAAAGTGCGGCGGACAGCGGTTGCCAGAATCAAAAATTTATGAAATGTTTATGCGGGTTTACAATAAGCTGAAATCGCAATACAGCATGATTTTTCCTCCTATAATTTCACAGCTTCAGGAGCTGAAAAACCGCAAATTCAGCGGCAATCAGCAGTACATGGAGATTGCAAAGGAAATCGCCAAACTTAAGGAGCAGAATCACGTACTTGCCCGGCTGAAAACAAAAGGATTTCTGGACGAAGCAAAGTACCTTGAGCAAATTGCTGAACTCAATTCCAAGATTAACAAACTCAGCCGTGAACAGCATAAAATCGTGCGCTCCGATGATGAGGACGATATGATAGATCAAATCAAGGATATCGCTTCAATCATTGAAAACGGCATGGAGCTGATGACGGAATTCAATGAGATCATGTTCGAAAGTCTGGTTGAGAAAATTATTGTGATTAACCAGAATGAACTGGAATTCCATCTGTACGGCGGTCTGAAATTTACTGAAAGGCTGGTGTAAAATACATGAAAAACAGAACAATCCCATTTGGCTACATGATGCAGAACGGAGAAATTCAGCCAAAGCCAACGGAAAGTAAAGCCGTGCAGAACATATTTCAGGCTTACTTAAACGGCAGTTCCCTGCTTGCCATTGCAAATTGGATGAGTAGTCAAGGCATTCCTTACAATGGCATCGATTTTGTGTGGAACAAAAACATGATAAAGCGGATTCTGGAAAATGAAAAGTATCTGGGCAGAAACGGCTATCCTGCAATCATTGATGAAAATATGTTTTGCAGAGCAAATATGCGGAAGAAAATTAAATCGACTACAGTCGTCGAGATTTCTGAGGAGCTTCAGGCAATCCGCAGTCTTACATATTGTGCGGAATGCGGTCATCGGATTTCAAGAATCGGCGGCAATACGCACTCTGAAAAATGGGACTGCCGCAATCCGGAATGCTCACGATTCAGCCACAGAATTACAGATCAGATGCTGATTGGAATAATCGTCGCTGTTCTGAATACAGTGATTGCAAATCCCAATTTGCTTGATGCTGATGCAGAAATCAGCAGATATACGCCGAGTATTGAGATAACCCGTCAGCAGAATGAAATCAGCCGCTTGATGGAAATTCCTGATGTTGATTTTGAAATTGCGAAAGAAGAAATATGCAAGCTTGCAGAACTGAAATATGACTGCTGTACCTACAGCAATAAACCGCAGAAAACAACGCAGTTGCGAGAAGTTCTTGCAAGTCATGAACAACTGAATACGCTTGACATTGGCTTACTGCAATCCTGTATTTCACGGATTCTGGTAAGCCATTTTTGCACCGTTGAAATCGAATTTATCAATGGCGTTGTCATCAAAAATATCATAGAAAGGAAGATGCAAAATGACCACAGCGCCCAATGTCAGGGTAATTCCTGCAAAGCCGCAAACTACGGAAAACAGGGATAAATACCATCAGCTTAGAGTGGCGGCATACTGTCGTGTATCGACGGAACAGGAGGAGCAGCAAAACAGCTACCAGGTTCAGATCGCATATTATACGGATTTGATCAATCGCAAAAAGGAATGGACACTTGCTGGCATATTTGCCGACGAAGGAATTTCCGGCACTCAAGCAAAGAAAAGACCGGAATTTTTGAAAATGATACGGCTGTGTAAAAAGCAGAAAATTGACATTGTGATTACCAAGTCAATATCAAGATTCGCCCGAAATACCGTGGATTGTCTGGAATATGTGCGGCAATTAAAAGACCTTGGAATCGGCGTCATCTTCGAGAAGGAAAACATCAACACAATGACCATGACAAGTGAATTTATGATTGCTCTGTACGGCTCATTTGCTCAGGCGGAGAGTGAGTCCATCAGTAAGAATGTCAGCTGGGGCAAGCAAAAAGCTTATGCAGAAGGCAAGGTGGCGTTTCAATATTCCAAGCTTCTGGGATATCAGAAAGGTGCAGATGGCAAGCCGGAAATTGTTCCTGATGAAGCGGAAACAGTCCATTTGATATACGAATTATTTCTGGACGGATTGAGCTTCACAAGAATAAAGAATGCTCTTGAATCTAAAGGGAAACTGACTGCCATGGGCAATCAGATCTGGAGCGAATCCAACATCAAAAGCATTCTGAAAAATGAAAAATATGTGGGCGATGTGCTTCTGCAAAAAACATTTACTGTTGACTGCATTACCAAAAAGGTTGTGAAAAACAATGGCGAACGCCCTATGTATCTGGTGACAAATCATCATGCACCGATTATCGACAGGGATACGTTTAATCGTGTACAACAAGAACTTGCAAGGCGTTCCAGTAAACGTAAAGTTTCTGATAAAACCACAACCGAACAAGGTAAATACTCCAGCAAATATGCACTTTCCGAACTTTTGATATGTGGCAACTGCGGTACGCTGTATCGGCGATGTACATGGACGGCTGGCGGTAAAAAGCAGATTGTCTGGCGATGTATCAGCCGTCTGGATCATGGGAAAAAGTATTGTTCCGAATCGCCGACCATTCATGAGGACAAGCTGCATAGAGCGATTCTGAAAGCAGTGAACGAATATCTCGGCTGTGGAGATGAGATTGCTAAAATTTTGAAAGCAAATATCGGCTCGGTTCTGGAGTGCAAAAACCAACAGGAAATTTTGAATCTGGAACAGCGGCTGAAGGATTTAGATAAAGCCCGAAAAGACTTGATATCGCTGATTACTGGCGGCGGATGTGATGAGAATAAGCTGGACTGCGAGTTTGAAAAAATTCATGCAGAGGAACAAGAGATAAATGAAAAGCTTTCGGAACTCCGAAAGAATGCAGAGATTTCAACGGATACACAGAATAAAATCGATTCTGCCATGGAAATGCTGGCACATGAAAACTTTCAGGTTGAAGTGTTTGACAATGTGATTGTCCGCAAGCTGATTGATTGCGTGAAAGTGCTGTCGAAAGAGAAATTACTGATCGTTTTCAAGGGCGGCGTGGAAGTAAAAGCACAGATGGAAAAATAACGAAATATCAAGAAAAACGGCTTGCATTGCAGGTCGTTTTTTCATGGGAGATGAGAATTTGTCAGGAAATTTTGACGGGATTAAAACGCAAAAATTTGGCGTGGAAATTGAGTGTACCGGATTGACGAGAAACGCAGCCGCAAGGGCAATCGGCAGAGTATTTGACAGCGTGCCGGAGCACTTTGGCGGCAGTTACGATAAGTATCATATTTGTGATAGCAAGGACAGAAAATGGGCAGTTGTTTATGATTCCAGCATTCGGCGTGTGGACAAAAACGGCGGTAATGCGTCAAGAGAGTATGCCGTGGAAATCGTCACACCGGTGCTGGAATATAGCGATATTCCACTGTTGCAGGAAATTGTCCGGGTGGTCAGAAGTGCTGGCGGTGTGACCGGAGCACAGTACAATTGCGGTATTCACATTCATGTAGACGGTGCGCCTTATACGGCGCAGAGTTTGCGAAACTTGGTGAACATTTTTGCCAGCAAGGAAAACTTCTTGTTTGATATGCTTCAGGTATCGCCTATGAGAGAAACTTACTGCCAGAAGGTGGACAGAGATTTTCTGGAAAAGCTGAACAAAGAGAAACCTAAAACTATCGAAGCAATCCAGAAATTGTGGTATAGAGGCGATATGGATGAGGTGCATCATCATTACAGTTCCACTCGCTATAAAGCTTGTAATTTACATAGTTTTTTTGCTAATGGGCATTGGGAGATGAGAGCCTGCAATAGTTCATTGCACGCCGGTGTGATCAGATCTTACGTGACTCTTGCGCTTGCCATTTCTAATGCTGCGCTGACGAAAAAATTCTGTTCGCCGCACATTTCAGAGAGCGATAATCTGAGGTACAGTGCAAGGGTCTGGTTGATCAATCTGGGGCTGAACGGCGAGGAATTTAAGAATTGTCGCAAGCATCTAATTTCCCATCTGGACGGCTGTATTTCGTGGCGGCATCCGGAGGATGCGATTGCCCAACGGGAACGGCTGAAGCAGGAACGTATTGCCGCCCGTGAGCAGCGTGTCGAGCCTGTAAGCGAGGTTCAGGAACAATGCGAAAACGTACCCGATGAGCCGGATGAAGCCGTTACGAACGATTTTGAAGAGGAATACGAGGAAGAAAGCATGGGCTTTTTCATGTCGATGTAAAGGAGTATTTTTATGGGTAAGAAAATTTTATATGCTGCATACGGAAGCAACATCAATCTGGAGCAGATGGCGTATCGCTGTCCGAATTCGACAGTTGCTGGAGCAGCGATGCTGAAAGGCTATGAGCTGCAATTCCGGTATCATGCTACGATTGAGCCGAATGCAGATGCGGAAGTTCCAATTTTGCTTTGGAAATTAGAGGCACAGGATGAACGCTTTTTGGATAGATACGAGGGCTTTCCAAAATATTATCGCAAGGAAGGCATTACTCTTGAACTGAACGGAGAATCTGTTGAAGCCATGGTTTACATCATGAACGGCGACAGGCCGCTGGAATCTCCAACGGCGGAGTATTATGATATCATTGAGCAAGGCTACAAAGAAAATGGTTTGGATATGAGTTACTTGGAAACAGCTTTGGCGGAGGTGATTCAGTCGGAGAATCTGGAAATGGAAGAACAAATGCAGATGAGATGGGAGATGTGAATATGCTGTATCATGGCTTTTATGTGAAGATAACGTCTTTGAGAAAGATTCAGAAGGAGAAAAAAGACGGGAGTATTACTCTTTGCGATGGATTTCAGATTGAGATTTTTTCCGACAGGTTGGAAGAAATTCCAGTGGATGTGTTCAGGGCGGCGGTTGGATTTGAGATTTTGAGTAATTCCGTGCAGGATGCGGAGGAGTTTGCAAAGGATGTGATTGATAGCGAGGAAAAGGAGTATTTGCGGCTGTTGGAGGAATATGGCGAGAATGATTGAGTAAATTATGTGAAAAACGACTATTTGGTGCGAATCTGTTGACATGAGATTTTTCTTATGTTATGCTGATCTTATGGAAGTGTTTTGGCTATAAGTTTTAATAGAGATATTGAGAATGTTCAAAAATGTTTCGTGCCATTTAAAAATAAACGAAATCCATGAAAAGTATTTGTCGAATATTGTCGAATGTATTGACGATAAGATGGAAATCTTGTATAATTGTAATGGTGAATGTCGACAATAATGGGTAATTGTATATTATTTTCAGGAGGAACTTTTATGATAGATTTCTCAAAACTAGGCAAACAATCTCAATCATCAAGCATCGAACCACGTGATATATTCATGGCTTTGCCTGAAAAATCTGAATACTACGAATATCCTCGTGATGTGCAAAGCGAAGTATGGAAACAATGGTTTGAGAGTCGTGATAATAAGAATACAATTATAAAAATGAATACCGGTAGTGGAAAAACGGTTGTGGGTCTTACAATTCTTCAAAGTTGTTTAGCTGAAGGAAAAGGACCAGCTGTGTATGTTGTTCCTGATACTTATTTAATTAAGCAAGTATGCAATGAAGCAAAAAAGCTAGGTGTTAAAACCACTCAAGATGAAGATGACTATGATTTTATAATGAAGAGAGCGATATTAGTCATCAACATTCATAAATTAATTAATGGGAAATCAGTATTTGGAATGCGTCGTTCTAATAATGTAGAAATTGGAAGTGTTTTAATTGATGACGCGCATGCTTGTATAGAAACAATAGGTTCACAGTTTATGGTGAAAATTCCGTCGACAAATGATGCCTATAATGAAATTGAAGAATTATTTGATTCCACATTAAAAACATATTCAGAGCAGAAGTATCAAGAGATTGTGAAACAGCATGACCCTTATTCAACTATGTTAATTCCTTTCTGGTCTTGGCAGGAGAAAACACAAGATGTTAGAAATGTACTAAATAAATACCGAGAAGATGATAATATTAAATTTCATCTTCCGCTCATTGATAGCTACCTTTCTATTTGTAACTGTATAATATCAGCAAGTGATATTGAAATCACGCCAAAATGTATTCCTATCAATAAAATTCAAAGTTTTGAGCAAGCTGAACGAAGAATTTTTATGAGTGCAACATTAGCTGATGACAGTGTCTTTGTTACTTCTTTAGGTTTAAAAACTACAGAATTATCGAACATCATAACACCCGATAAAGCTAGTGATATTGGAGATCGATTGCTTTTATTTCCACAAGTAATAAATAAGAAGCTTTCTGATGTTGACATTAAAACAATTTTAAAATCGTTATCTCAGGAATACAACGTTGTAGTTATTGTTCCATCATACAAAAGAAAAGACTTTTGGGAAGATGAGGCAGATCTAATTATGGATTATCAAACAATATACGATGGTGTTGCAAAATTGAAGAGTGGACATGTTGGGTTAACTGTACTTGTCAATAAATATGATGGTATAGATTTGCCGGATGAAGCTTGCCGCATTTTGGTTATAGACGGTTTGCCAAATATGCGAAGTGAGTATAATTCATTTATTCAAAGTGTAAATCCGAGTAGCAAAGAACTTCTTCGAGAGCAAATTCAAAAAGTGGAGCAAGGAATGGGACGAGGTGTGCGCTCAAATAATGACTACTGTGTTGCAGTTCTTATGGGAAAAGGCTTAAGTGATATCATAATTCGAGCCAACGGAAAACAATATTTCAGTAAAGCAACTCAAAAGCAATTCGAGTTATCCCAACAATTATGGGATCAGATATGTGAAGAAAATCAGACCCCCTCACTTGAAGAAATATTTTCATTAGCTGACTATTCTTTGAGGAAACCGAGAAATAAAGATTGGATAAAAGTTAGCAAGGACGTGCTATCATCTGTTTCGTACGATACTCAGCCACATTTTGACAGCATATCTGTTGCTTTTAGAAATGCATTTGAAAAAGCATCCATATCCCAATATTCTGATGCTGTTAAAATAATTGAGAAGGTTAAGAATGCTACGACAGACGAAAGAACAAAGGGCTATTTGATGCAAATTATGGCAGAATACATAAATTTTATAAATCCTGCTGAAGCACAACAATTACTTCTTTCAGGTATTCAATACAATCTTGGTATCTTACGTCCAATTCAGGGAATTCAGTGTAATAAATTAATAAATAAAACAACATCACAGGCACAAGCTGTTGTTGACTACATCGTTGAAAATCATTTGGATCCTAACAATTATGTGATTAAAATCAATGCCATTTTAGAGAATATTGCGTTTACACAGAATACTGCTTCACATTTTGAAGCAGCTATCAAAGAAATCGCCCTTGCTCTTGGCTTTGTATCATCACGTCCTGAATTTGAAAGAGGAAAAGGTCCCGATAATTTATGGGGTATTGGAAATAATAAATACTTAGTAATTGAATGTAAAAACGGAACAATTACAGATACAATAAAAAAGCATGATTGTAATCAACTTAATGGATCAAAAATCTGGTTTGAGAATGAATATAAAGGAAATGCTTTCTTTTGTACACCTATTATGATACATAATAGTTGTGTTTTTGATTATGCCTGTTCTCCAGATCCTTCAACACGTATAATAACTCCTGTTTTGCTTGACAAATTTCGAAATAATGTCTCAAAATTCGTGGAAAATATTACAAAAGTAGGAACATATAAAAAGGTGGGAATAACTCAGCAAGTGTTATCACAGTTTAATCTTCTAGGTGATCAAATAGTAGATTGCTACACCACACCTTATACTATAAAGTAGAATAGTCTATTTTACAAAGTTATTGTGACCAAAAACGGTAGATATGTTCCTAACGTTCCACTTTTATTGAAGTATCAAAAAATAACTTGAAGGAAGTTTTGCTATATGAAACATAGAAATTATCTATATGAATATGATAATAGAGTTATTGTTTGTTTTTTCTCAATTATGGCGTTGCTTAATTTTATAGTAATAGTTTATAAAAAATATGATATTGACAAAATTATTTCTAAATCAGGTGTTTCTATTGCTTTAGTTATTTCTATTTTGCTATGGGTTTTTAATAAAAAAAAGCCTGATATATACAATGAGTCCAAAAATAATTGGCATAGAGGAACAGATATGCTATTTGTCGGGGTTATTAACAATGGACTATTAGAAAGCAACAACTCGGCTATAATAAATCGAACTGTCCATATTACCAATATAACTTCTTTAATTGAAAATAAATTTAATGAAAAGGGATTTAAAGGCATCATATTGACAGGCGACAGTGGATCAGGAAAATCAATATTAATAAACAAGCTAAAAGTTCATTTAACAAAAAAGAATTATGCTGTAGAAATAAAACGTGATTTTTATATTTTTGATATATCACCATCTTGTAAACAACAAATAATATTTTTAGATCAGTTTGAGGATGCACTAAATTCTACTGATTTTATGAATAAAATCAAGGAGTATAGTGAAGAGAACAATTGCGTATTTGTTTTTTCTTTCCCACAAGGTTATTTATCCCGCATGAATAATCTATTTGCTTCCAATAAGATTGATAATGTACTAAAAGACATATATGTGTTATCACTAAATAATGATGATATAGAACAATACAAAGCAAAAATTGCAAAATTTTGCGGAATTGAAATAAAACATATTAATAATTATATAAAGAAAAACCTAAAAGAGAACAACGAGAGGCAAAGCGTTGAAAATATAGATGGTAGCATAGAGTGTAAAAGATTATGTGATACATTAATTAAAGTTATAAAAGGAAAAGCCCCTCTTATAGAATTGGAATTATTAGGATACATATTAAGTTTTGGTTACGGAAATGACAAACGCTTTACCAGAGATTATTCTCTTATTGATGTTCCTTTGGATGATTGGGTAAATAGATTTTTACATAAAGAAACTGCTTATAGTATTTTATACTTAATGTCTGAATTTAGATCATTTAATATTGATGATATTCGGATAGCGACCTTTGGAAAACTTGAACACTACATATATGATGTGTCGAATAAAGAAGATGGCTTATTATTAAAAGCATTAAAAGAGAATCCGTTTATATATACAAACAATAAATTCAGTGCATGTGGAGCAAAGCATCAGTATATATCCGAACAATTTAGAAGATATTGTCAAGACAAAGAAATTCCAGAAGGTGTACGGCACTATCTTGCCCATTTGATAAAATGCATTGATAGTAAAAACAATGAAAATAGTGATTATTCATACAAAAAATTAGAAGAAAATTACAAGAGATATTATTCTAATCATATGGGAATACACATTATGCTTGTAATAATGTGTATAGGAGTACTCGCAGCCAATATTATTAGGATTAAGGATCCTTTCGCAGTTCATTGGCAATTGTTTGCTGATTCTCTAATAAGTCTGACGAGCATATATTATATTTATAATTACTGTAAGCGATTCTTTATAATTTCAAATAGTATTATGGTGAAAGTCACATATATTATGGGTGCAGCAGGCGTAATTGCTTCTTATTTTCTCATTAATTGGTGGGGAATTATTTTTGGATTAGAGATTGTTTTATTATCACTCTCTATCGCTATAGTTTATCACAATAAAAAGTCTACAACTGTTAACAGAATTTTTGTAAAAGACTTTTTCATATTTGGATCCATTGGTGTAATCATAGTTATATTGGGGTTGATTTTTCTCTCCTTGTTTTCACCTTCGTACGCATATGCACAAAAATCCGTTCCATTTATAGCATGTGAATGCTCATACTATGGCCTGTTTTTTGTTTATTCACTTATTTCCGTTATAAATCATATAAAATATTCTTATATAATTGGGAGAATAGGCCTTTCCAATATAGTTAAGTAGAAAAATATAATATTTATTGTGATATAACAGAAATGAGGCGATGCAATTATGAAACAAGGTCTAATAATGGAAGGTGGCGGTATGAGCGGAGTATTTACTGCTGGAGTTATGGATGTATTGATGAAAAATAATATAAAGTTTGACGGAACAATCGGCGTATCTGCTGGAGCAATATTTGGAATAAATATTAAATCCGGTCAGATAGGGAGAGTAATTAGATTCAATAAAAAATACTGTCGGGATCCAAGATATGTAAGCATGCGATCATTTTTCATTACAGGAGACATATTTGGAGCGGATTTTTGCTATAGGCAACTCACATATGAGCTTGATCCATTTGATTATAAAGCATTTGAAGCTAATCCTATGGAATTCTACTCGGTCAGTACAAATTTAGAAACAGGTAAAGCGGTTTATCATAAGTGTCACAAAGGTCTTCTTGAAGATATGATTTGGTGTAGAGCTTCTGCATCTATTCCAGTATTATCTAAACGAGTCGAGATAAATGGAAAAAGTTACTTAGATGGTGGGATAGCAGATTCAATACCTATAAAATTTTTTGAAAGAAAAGGATATAAAAGAAATATTGTTATTCTGACAAAGCCACGCAAATATAGAATGAAACCTGCTGATTATATGTTTTGGGCAAGAATAAGATATAGAAATTATCCCAATTTTATTAAAGCTATTTCAAAACGTCATATAATTTATAATAAAGCTTTAGAAGCTAAAGAAAGGTCAGGTGAAATCATTGTTGTAAGACCCAGTCATTCGACTGTAGCAAAAATGATTGAAAGAAACCCTGATAATCTTCAGATAACATACGAAGATGGCATAAGACAATGTGAGAAGGTAATAGATAAAATCAGAATCTATGTTAATCAAACAAAAATGCTATGTTGAGAGAATTAGAGTTTACTGAAAGATAGAGAATAAATCACAAAATATCATATAGATAAATTGTTACTCTTATTATTCATCTATTTCATAGTCACAAGACATAAAAAGCATGTCAATTCCACATCGGAACTGGCGTGCTTTTTTGTTTGACTTTGCATTGTCTTTGTGGTACAATAAAACAAGGATAGCCGCAATGGAAAGGGTGGACAATATGACAAAAATAGATCTGATTACAGGTATTCTTGGCTCCGGAAAAACCACATTCATCCACGAGTATGCGTCGCATCTGATTCAGCAGGGACAGCGTATCGCAATCCTGGAGAATGATTTTGGCGCTGTTAACGTAGATATGGTGATGCTGCAAGACTTGAAATGTGAGAACTGCCAGCTGGAAATGATTGCCGGCGGCGGAGACCCCTGCTGTCATAAACGACGCTTTAAGACGCAGTTGATCTCCCTGGGAATGCAGCATTTTGATCGAGTTATCATAGAACCCTCCGGCATCTTCGACATGGACGAGTTCTTTGATACGCTGTACGAGTCGCCGCTGGATCAGTGGTTCGAGATCGGCAGCATCCTAACCATTGTGGATGCTGAAATGGATGATGTCCTTTCAGCGCAGATGGAGTATCTTCTGGCATCTGAGGCAGCCTGCTGTGGCAAGCTGATTTTGAGCAAGTGGCAGAATATAAAAGGGGAATCCGAAGAAGACCTTGTTTCCCACATTCTGACCCATCTGAACCGCTCTTTGACAGGCATCCAGTGTAAACGACAGTTCCAGCCGAAAGACGTTCTGACGGCGGACTGGAGCGCTCTCCGTGCGGAGGATTTTTCTGCCATGCAGTCTGCCGGCTATCGCAATTGCAGCTATGTGAAACAGTTCAACACGGAGAGCATCCAAAGCGAAGTCCATTACTTCATGCACATCAATTTGCCCGAAAACCAAATCGAACCGTTGATACAGCAAATTCTGGCGGATGCCGCCTGCGGTAAGATCTACCGTATAAAGGGCGCATTGCCGGCAGAAAACGGCGACTGGCTGAAAGTAAACGCAACCGCAGAGAAAACGGAGATCTCACCAGTCAAAGACGGCCAGGCAGTTCTGATTGCCATAGGTGACAATCTGCACCGGGAGAAAATCGACGCCTATCTGCAAAAGTATAACACCGATCCGGAATATGTTTCTATATAAACGAAAAGCCGCAGGCAAACCCATAAAACGGTTTGCCTGCGGCTTTTGTGCTATTCTGTGTGATTACTGATAGTGTGCCAGAAACTGCTTGGTGCGCTCCTGCGTCGGACGTTCAAAGATCTGCTCCGGAGCGCCTTCCTCTACAATGTAACCGTCTGCCATAAAGATCACACGATTGGAAATGGCTCTGGCAAAGCTCATTTCATGGGTAACAATTACCATTGTCATGTGATCGTCTGCCAGCAGCCGGATGACTTCCAGAATTTCTCCGGTCAGTTCCGGGTCGAGTGCAGAAGTCGGCTCGTCAAAGAACAAAATCGAGGGAGACATCGCCAGCGCACGGACGATCGCCACACGCTGCTGCTGTCCGCCGGACAGTTCACAGGGATATGCTTTCGCCTTGTCTGCCAGCCCCACCTTTTTCAGCAGTTCCATTGCCGTCTGCTCTGCCTCTGCACGGCTTTTTTTCAGAATCAGCCGTGGTGCCTCGGTAATGTTTCGCAGGACGGAATAGTGCGGAAACAGGTTAAAGTTCTGGAATACCAACCCGAAGTAGTGCTGGATTTTGCGGAACTCTGTCTTCGGCGCATAGACCGGACGCTTGCCGTCCTCAGCGCTGACTGCAAGCTGATCCATGTACGAGATCTTGCCGCTGGAGAGGGTCTCCAGGAAAGTGCAGCAGCGGAGCAGTGTGGATTTTCCCGAACCGGACGGACCGATGATCGAAACAACTTCTCCCGGCTTTACGAAAAAGGAGATATCTTTCAAAACCTGCACGTCTCCGAAATGCTTTTGCAGGTGTTCAACTTCTAAGTAATTCAATGCGGCACCTCTTAAATTTTGTAGTAGTTCAATTTCTTTTCCAGCAGAGACATCAGACCGGCAACGATCAGGTTAAAGGCATAGTAGAAAATTGCAGCAGCCAGATAGGGCAGCATAGATGTTTCTGCGGCAGCGATCATTTGTGTTTCTGTGAACAATTCGATGTAAGAAATTGCAAATGCCAGGGAAGTGTCCTTGACCAGTGTGATAGACTCGTTGGTCACTGCCGGAAGAACACGCTTTATCATCTGCGGCGTAATAATGCGCAGGAATTTCTGCATCCGGCTGTAGCCCAGGATCTTTGCGGCCTCGTGCTGTCCCACCGGGATCGACTGAATGCCGCTGCGGAAAATTTCTGCAAAGTAGGCAGCATAGTTCAGCGAGAACGCAATGATGACTGCCCAAAAGCGGTAGTTCGTGGTCAAGGGCAGACCGAACAGGAAATACTTACCGAAATAGATGACCAGCAGCTGGAGCATCAGCGGTGTGCCACGTACCACAGAAATGTAAAACTTCATCAGCCATTGCACAGGCTTCCAGGCATACATCCGTGCCACGCAGATCAGCAGACCCAGCGGCATGGAAAATACCAGAGTCAGCAGAAAGATCCACGTAGAACGCAGCATACTGTCGCTCAGCTGTGCAACAATATCAAAAAAAGACATAACAAGATTCCTTTCGGAGATTTAGTCAATGACAGAATCCGTCAGATCCCACTTTTCAGCGATCTCAGCAAATTTGCCGTCCTTGCGCATTTCGTCCAGTGTTTTCTGCACCTTGTCACGCAGCTCAGTGTTGTTCTTTGCAAAACCAACGGCATACTGCTCTGCGGACAGAACGTCGTCCAGGATCTTGTATTCGCCGTCACGGGATTCCATCTGATACTTTGCAACGCCGATATCCATAGCGATTGCCTCGACTGCATTGGAATCCAGGTTCATGAATGCGGTGTTGTAATCGGAGACAACGACCAGTTCCTTGAAGGAGTCCTTCAGTTCCTTGTTGTCGTCCTCTTTCAGTGCAGCCTCTGCGGAAGAGTCTGTCTGTACGGCAACGCTCTTTCCGGCGAGGTCAGCAAATGTGGCAATGCCGCTGTCAGCCTTGACCACAAATACCTGGGAGTTGTCAACGTACGGGTCTGTCCAGGCATATTCATCCTCACGGCCGTTCATGGTGAAACCGTTCCAGATGCAGCTGATGGTGCCGGAGTTCAGCTCCATGTCCTTTGCATTCCAGTCGATGGGCTGCTTGACCAGTTCCCAGTCGTTCCGCTTGCAGACCTCTGCCGCCAGATCCAGGTCGAATCCCACGTATTCGCCGTTTTCATCCTGATAGCCGTAAGGCGGAAATGCAGCGTCAAAGCCAACGATAAACTTTTCCTTGTCGGCGCTCTTCTTGCCGTCGCTGCTGCTGCCGCAGCCTGCCAGAGAAAATACCATTGTGCCTGCTGCAATGCCTGCCATCAGACGTGTTGTCCAGTTCTTTTTCATACCAAAAACGCTCCTTTTTTCTGATCCGTGTGGTGGTACAGAATACATCCTGCCGGAAGACGGGATGCCTTTCTGTCATGCAGTTGTTCTCATCGTGTGAGAGCAGTTTCTCAGCGCTTTACGGCGCTACTACATTATTACAAAAACAGTTTTTATTATAACATGGTTTTCCGGTTCTGTCAACCGGGTTTGACGTGGAAAATGAAAGAATTTATCAACATAAGACTGCAAAAACGCAAAAAAATCAAAAAAGGGCGAAAATGACTTGCATTCTTTCCCGTTTTCGATTATAATAGAAAAGAATTGCATTAAAGGCAACACCGCACAAAGCCCGCCTAGCGGCTTTGCACGCAATCTGCTTGCTGATTTTCCGTCATACTGCACAGAAATCCCTTGACATACGGCAGTATGCCTGCGGAATTTCTGTGCAATCTGTCGAAAAATCCGACTACGCATCTTACGCACAAGCTTTGTGCGGTATTGCCTAAAATTTTATTGTGTTAAGGTAAGCAAAAGCCGCACATGACTTCACTCATGTGCGGCTTTTTGAAAAGGGAAACCGGGCAGTCATTTTTGCAGGAAAAGCGGAGACGGTTTCTGTTTGCCGTACATAGAACGGTTTCCGCTGCACAGCCGGGAAACGGTGCAGACAACGGCAAAATAGGGCAGGCAGGAGAATCCGAACACTTCCGTTCCGATGCAGATGGGCGCCAGCCAGGTGTTGGAGGCACTCCCGAACACTGCCGCATAGCAGAGCGCCGCACCAAACACAGCCGGGAGTCCGAACAGCGGCGCAGCGACAGCGCCCAGGCAGGCACCGATGGCGAACAGCGGCGTGACTTCACCGCCCTGGAATCCGACGGCAAGGGTGCAGACGGTGAACAGCAGCTTGCCCAGAAAGTCGAACCAGTAGATCGTTTCGCCGTTGCAGGCAAGGGAAATCAAATTTGTGCCGAGTCCGGTATAGCGTCCCTTTCCGCAGAGGAAGAGAAGCAGCGCCAGCACTGCACCGCAGACGGCGATGCGCAGCAGGGGATTGGGGAACAGTTTTGCCGCCCAGGATTTTCCCTGTTTCAGCAGCAGGGTGAAGATACCGCCGGCAATGCCGGAGAAAACGCCCAGCAGAAGGATCGGCACGGAAAACGGTGCAGTATCCACATCCGGCAGAGCAACCTGAAAGGTCTCCAGCCCCAGCGCCGCAGAGACCCAGTTGGCAGAAACGGCGGCGAGAACGGCAGGGAGCAGCGCACGGTATTCCAGCCTGCCCACTGCCAGGACTTCCAGGGCAAAGCAGACTGCCGCCAGCGGCGCATGGAACAGACCGCTGAAACCGGCAGCCATGCCGGCAATGGTCAGAATGGGGACGGCATCGGGGATATCCCGGAACCAGGGGATGCGCCTGCCCATGTTGTGGGAGACCGCAGCACCCAGCTGAACCGCAACGCCTTCCCGTCCGGCACTTCCGCCGCAGAGATGGGTGAGCCAGGTGCTGCCGATCAGAAGCGGAATGAGCCGGAGCGGAATGCGTTTTGCCTTGCCGTCGGCGGCGTCGAAGATGAGGCTCATGCCCTGGGCGCTCTCTTTGCCGTATTTCTGGTAGACCCAGACCATCAGAACGCCGGCAATCGGCAGAAACGGCAGGCACCAGAGCAGGTGGTTGCTGCGGAATGTGCCGATCCACAGGAGAATGCGCCCGAATCCGGCGGTGAGCGCACCGGTCACAATGCCGGCGGCGATCGCCAGACCGCAGAGCGCTGCGGTGGGAAGTATGGAATTGCGAATGTTGCTTTTCATAGACAGGACCTCCGGAAAAATAAAAAAGCCGACAGCATCTGCGTCAAATGCAGATGTCATCAGCTTGTCAGCGGTTTTGGAATTCCAGGGGAGAACATCATTCCCCGAATCAGATTGTACTTATATTATACAGTATCTTTCAGAATCTGTCAAGAAAAAATCAGAGAGGAATCATTGCCATGAAAGAACAGCGAAAAATCGTCCTTGGCGGCGAGACGGTCTCCTATACCCTGGAACGCAAGGCAGTGAAAAATATCAATCTGCGTCTACGACCGGATACCGGGCTGTCCGTTTCTGCGCCGAAGTATGTGGCGCTGTCCCAGGTGGAGCGTGTACTGATGCAGCACCAGCAGAAGATCCTGGAGACACTGCGCCAGTACCAGACCGCAGCGGCGGAAAGGCGGCAGCAGTATCCCCGGAGCTTTTCCACCGGAGAAACGGTACTGTACCTGGGGAAATACTGTACTCTGGAAGTTCTCCGGGGCAGCCGGGAATGCGTGCAGGTGCAGGGGGACAAGCTGCTTTTGCTGGTGAAACATCCGGAGGATGCCCAGTGCCGGGAGCGTGTGTTCAACAGCTGGTGGGAGACCAGCTGCGAAAAGGCGGTGCGCAATCTCTGCCGGGCGGTCTATCCGGTGTTTGAGGCGAAAGGCGTGGCGTTTCCGGAGATCCGGTTTCGCAGGATGGTCGCTCAGTGGGGAAACTGCCGCCCGACTCGTGGCGTGCTGACATTCAATCTGCGGCTGCTGGCTGCACCGGTGCGCTGCATCGAATATGTGGTGATCCATGAGTTTACCCACTTTCTCCATCCCGACCACTCACCGGCGTTTTATGCGGAGATCGCCGCGGAACTGCCGGACTGGAAACAGCTGCAGGAAACTTTGCAGCATATGGTAGAAACACGGATATAGCGCGGGATTTCCGGCAAAATTCCGAAAACCAGCCGTTTTTTTCCGATCGTTTCTCCGGAGAGTTGACAATATGGCTAAAAAAGCCGCAGCCGCTTTGTTCAGTTTCCATATATTTTCCGTGTGAAAGGAAAAAACTGTTGATTTTTTTTGTGCGGTATGATAAAATAAACTTCGGGCATGTCTGCACTTTTTTTGAGAATTGTCCTAGAGTGGGGCAGAATGTGCAGAAGAAATGCGAAAAACGAAAGGAGCTTTTTTTATGAAGAAACTTGGGCTCGGTAAACGGGTGCTGGCGTGCGCTGCCAGTGCTGCGACGTTACTGACCGGAACCACAGCGTTGTCTGGACTGACAACACTGGGAAGCATGGCGGCATCTGCTGCATCTTATGACAACTATGCAAAGTTGCTGCAGTACTCCATGTATTTCTACGACGGCAATATGTGCGGTTCTGACGTTGACACTGCCTCTCAGTTCAGCTGGAGAGGCAGCTGTCACGGCAGCGATGAAGTAGACGGCGGTTTCCACGATGCAGGCGACCACGTAAAGTTTGGTCTGCCGGCTGGCTACACCGCATCTACCCTGGGCTGGGGCTACTATGAATTCAAAGACAGCTATGACGCACTGGGACAGACTGCACACCTGCAGGCGCTGACCAACCGTTTCTGCGATTTCTTCAAGGCAAGCACAAAGCTGAGCGGCGACACCGTAACAAGCTTTTGCTACCAGGTAGGCGTAGGACAGGCTGACCACGACGTCTGGTGTTCTCCGGAATCCCAGAACGATCAGAGCCTGCGTACCGCATACTGGACTTCTGATGATGCCAGCGACATCGCCGCAGAATATGCAGCAGCACTGGCAGTGAACTACATCAACTTCGGCAATGCAGAAGACCTGAAGTATGCAAAGGCACTGTACAATTATTCCATCAAGACCAACAAGGCAAATTGTCCGGAGGCTGCAAACTTCTACAACTCCTATGACTATTATGATGACCAGGCATGGGCTGCAGGCTGGCTGTACCTGGCAACCAACGACAGCACCTACAGCTCGTTCCTGGACAAGTTCATGAACGACACCAATGCTGGTAAGTCTGGTCAGTCCGGATGCAAGTGGGGCGTATACTCCACCATGTGCTGGAATAATGTCAGCCTGGGTGCTGCGATCCTCCAGAGTGAGATCACCGGCAATGCAATGGACTGGGCAAAGGTCACTACATATCTGAACGGCAAATGCACCAGTGAAAGCACCTATTACTGCGAGAGCGACTGGGGCAGCGCACGTTATAACACTGCACTGCAGATGGCAGCACTGGCTACCACGAAGTATTCTGCAAAGAGCGGCATGGATTATTCCAGCTGGTGCAAGGCACAGATGGGCATGATCCTGGGCAACAACCCGAAGAATGTGAATTTCGTTGTCGGCATGGACAGCAATTCTGCAAAGTATCCGCACCACAGAGCTGCATCCGGCTATCAGAGCTTTGACGAAATGAAGGGCAAGACCGACTACAGCAGCAATGGCCACACGCTGGTCGGCGCTCTGGTCGGCGGTCCGGCAGATTCCAACTTCACTTATACCGATTCTGTAAACGACTATCAGGCAAACGAAGTTGCCCTGGACTATAACGCAGGTCTGGTCGGTGCAGCAGCAGGTCTGTACTCCATTTACAAGACTGGTTCTGTAGATTCCAGCATTGAGGGTGTCAGCGGCGGCGCTGTAGTTACCACTGCTACTACAAAGGGAACTACCACAACCACAACTGGAAAGACCACTGCAACCACTAAAAAAACCACAACCACTACTACTACAAAGGCTACTCAGAAGACAACTGTGACAACCACTACTGTACCGGGCGGCAGCGGCAAGACTGCAAACATCAGCACTGGCACACAGACTGGTACTGCAGGCGACAAGCAGGCATATGCAGAATTTGCACCGAACGGCGCAAAGACTGCGACTCTGTACTATAAGGTCAAGACCAGCGACACCAACTCCAGCGGTGCATTCGGCACATGGACCGGTACCTGGGAACAGGAAGACTTTGAAGTAACTGTCGGCGCAAACGGACAGTGCAAGGTAACCTATAACATCCCGTCCAACGTTGGACAGACCGTAAAGGCAATGGTATTCTATCCGGACGCAAGCAGCGTCAAGATCGACAAGGTCGTTCTGGACGAGGGCAGCACTCCGGCAACCACTGCATCCAGCACAAAGCAGAACCCGACAACTACTGCTACTACTGTAGCACCGGGCGGAGATGACAAGACTGCAAACATCAGCACCGGCACACAGACCGGTACTGCAGGCGACAAGCAGCTGTATGCAGAATTTGCTCCGAACGGCGCAAAGTCCGCAACCCTGTACTACACCATCTCCACCAAGGATACCAACTCCAGCGGCGCATTCGGTACATGGACCGGTACCTGGGAACAGACCGACTTTGATGTTACCGTTGGCGCAAACGGTCAGTGCACCGCAGATTATGTGATCCCGTCCAATGTCGGACAGACCGTAAAGGCAATGGTATTCTATCCGGATGCAAGCAGCGTTAAGATCGACAAGGTCGTTCTGCACTACGGTGATACCGTAACTACCGGCACAACAAAGGCACAGCCCTCCAGCGGCGGCAAGTACACCAAGGATGTAAACCAGTCTGTCGTTTATGACGAACTGCCTGCTGGTGATAAGATGCTGGGCTGGAAGTGGTCCGACCTGGGCGTTCCGGCCGGCGAAAAGGTAACCAAGGTTGAGATCAACATCTCCACCAGCAAGAAGCAGATCGGCAAGTGGCAGGGCGCATTCGGCTCTTCCACCAGCGTAGCTCCGGATTACTGGACACAGTCTGACGATATGGAACAGACTATCAGCGGCAAGACCGGCAGCATTGTATGGAACGTAGATTCTGCAACCTCTGAGATCATCCAGACCCAGTACGGCGGCGAGCTGAAGTTCGGCGTTTGGTGGATCGACTGCAACAAGTTCACCATCGACTCCATCACAGTTTACACAGACGCTTACGGCGGCAGCAGCACAACAGTTACCACTTCCAAGACAAGTGCAACTACACAGAAGACAACCGCAACTACTTCCAAGACAACTGCGAAGACAACTTCTACCACAAAATCCAGCACACAGAAGCCCAGCGATCTGCCGTCTGCAAGCATGTACGGCGACGTAAACCTGGACGGTCGTGTAGACATCACAGACGCTGTTATCCTGAACAAGGCAGTTGCAGGCGCAATCTCCCTGAATCCGCAGCAGCAGGCAAATGCAGACTGCTGCACCGATGACGGCGTAGGCGCTAACGATGCGATCGTTCTGCTGAAGTTCCTGGTTTCTCTGGTAAAGTCTCTGCCGTCTGCAGACTAAGCCACAGGCGCTGAAACGGCGTAAAAAATTATCGAAATCGTATATTCAAAAGCGGATATCGTCAAAACTTTTGGCGGTATCCGCTTTTCTGTGACAGCATATCCGAAAAAACTGTCGTTACATATGTCATGTTGCACAAAAAGAGAGGAAACTGTTTAGCAAGTTTTACTGAAATTTGAAAATCCGCTTTACAACAAAATTCTCATGTGTTATAATAAATGAAACGAGAAAGATATGCCCTGCGACGGGATACGTGCGTCTTGAAATCCGGTCCCTGCGGTGTGTATCAGCCGGCGAGTTCGGCAGAAGAAATCGTTGCAAAAGGAATATGCGTACCTATATTCCAAAATCTCAAATCATTCATTTTCAAGGAGGATATCTATGCTGAAGAAAAAACTCGGCAAGAAGGCACTTGCCTTTGCTTCCGCTGCAGTGATGGCAGTTTCTGCTACCGCTACAGGTCTGACAGCGCTGTCTATGACTGCGTTCGCAGGCGAGGAGCTGGGCGAAGGTACTTTCGAAAACGGAAAGGGCTTGCCTTGGCACATTTGTGAAAATGCAACTGCTGTCATGAAGTTCGATATCACCGACGGTATCTATGCGATCAAGCTGGAAAATGTCGGCGGTACTTCCAACGGCGGTGAGAGCCGCTGGGACTGCCAGTTCCGTCACAGAAACCTGACCATTGAAAGCGGTCACACCTATCGTATCACCTACAGCGTAAAGCCGTCTAACAGCGGTCACATGTACGCAAAGCTGGGTAATATGTCCAACGACGACCAGGAACTGTGGCACAGCAACGGTGAAGAGCTGAGCATGAGCTACGAAGAAGGTCTGACACAGACACAGCTGGAAGACAAGCTGAAGAGCGCTTCCAAGACCGGCAACAAGGTAGACTACGGTCAGGGCTGGGATGCTTGGTATCACAAGGAATATCCGGCAAACCAGTGGACCACTGTTGCTTATGAATTCACTGCTGACCAGACCGTTGAGGGTACTGCAGAGTGGACCTTCCACATGGGCGGTCAGGGTGCATATGCAACACAGGGCGACTGCTTCCCGAAGGACACCGTTATTCTGTTCGATAACCTGGCACTCATCGATATGACCGATGACAAGACAGACTATAAGGCAGAGGCAGCTTATGAGCCGACCGGCGTTGAAGTAAACCAGGTTGGTTACTATCCGAACGGTAAGAAGGTTGCTACTGTTGTTCTGTCCGACGGCGACACACAGAAGTATGACTATGAGATCAAGGATGCCAGCGGCAAGACCGTTTACAGCGGTACTACTGACGGCAACACCCAGTATGACAAGTCTGGCGCATGGGATTACACCCAGCAGATCGACTTCACCGATTTCACCACAGAGGGCAAGGGCTACACACTGACTGTTGCAGGCAAGACCTCTCTGCCGTTTGATATCGACAAGAACCTGTATGAGAAGTACAACGAAAAGAGCATGCTGACTTATGCCCTGAACTACTTCTATCAGAACCGTGCAATGGATACTGACGACCAGTACATTCCGTCTCCGCAGACTGTAGACGGCAGCAGCAAAACTCTGGGTCGTAAGGATTCCAACCACTGGCCGAACGATACTGCTTACATCGCAGACAAGTGGGTTTACATCTACACTTCCAAGCCGAGCTACAGCCAGTCCATCGACGTATCCGGCGGTTGGTTCGACGCAGGTGACTATGGTAAGTACGTTGTAAACGGCGGTATCTCTCTGTGGACTCTGATGAACATGTATGAGAGATCCAAGATGGTAGGCAAGGCTGACAAGTTCGGCGACGACTCCTCCGTTATGACCATTCCGGAAAACAAAAACGGCATTCCGGATATCCTAGATGAGTGCAAGATCGAACTGGACTTCTTCCTCAAGATGATACGTGACGACGGTATGGTTTACCACAAGGCTCACGACTATAAGTGGACCGGTCTGGCTGTCGCTCCGTATGACCAGAACGAAAACGGCAAGGAAAACAAGGCTCCGATGCGAATCGTTAAGCCGGTTACCTATGCAGCAACCCTGAACGCATCTGCAGCATTTGCACAGGCAGCTCGTCTGTTCAAGGACTATGATGCAGCTTATGCAAAGACCATGGAAGACGCAGCAATCAAGACCTATGCTGCAGCACAGAAGAACTACAAGCCGTTCACAAGCTGGGGCGGCGACACCAAGGGTGAAGGCGGCATCTCCGCTGACATCATGTACGCTCCGCTGGATCAGAACAAGGGCGGTGGCCCGTACGGTGATACCGAGGTCAGCGACGAATTCTACTGGGCAGCTTGCGAACTGTACATCACAACCGGCGACAAGACCTATTATGATGAACTGATGAAGTATGGTACCAACGCTTATGGTACTGACAATGCAAAGGCACTGGAAATCTCCACAACTCTGGTTGGCGGTGAGAACAACGGTTCATTCTCCCTGTTCACATGGGGTACTCTGAACTCCGTTGGTTCTATCTCCCTGTATGTAAACTCTCAGGATATGCTGGATAAGGGTCTGCTGACTCAGGATGAAGTAAACACCCTGAAGGCACAGGTTCTGAAGGCAGCTGACTCCGTTCTGGAAGTACAGAACAAGTCTGCATACGGCATCCCGTATGTAGGTCACAACTATGACACTACTGTATGGAAGTATGACGCAGCAACCGGCAAGGGTGACTCCCAGACTCTGAGCTTGGAGGGCGGTTACGAATGGGGTTCCAACTCCATGGTAATCAACAACTCTATGGCACTGGCACTGGCTTATGACGCATCTAAGGAAGTTAAGTACATCGACGGTGTTACCACTGCAATGGACTACCTGATGGGCCGCAACCCGCTGGAACAGGGCTATGTAACCGGTTACGGTGAACACTCCACAAAGTACCCGCACCACAGATGGTGGTCTGGTCAGCTGAACAGCAACGACTTCCCGTATGCTCCGTACGGCGTTCTGTCCGGCGGCCCGAACTCCAACATGGAAGACCCGATGGTTCAGGGTCAGGGCTACAAGGTAGGTTCTATCGCTCCGATGAAGTGCTACCTGGATAACGTTGAGGCTTGGTCTGTAAACGAGTGCACCATCAACTGGAACTCTCCGCTGTGCTGGGTTGCATCCTTCCTGGATGACGAAGCTCCGAACATCGTTCGTGACTCCAGCGATACAAAGCCGACCACAACAACTGACGGCAAGACTACAACAACTGAGACTACAGCAACCACTGCTACAAGCGACAACGATTCTTCCTCTACTGCATCTACAGATAAGAGCGGCGAATCCACTACTACCACCACAAACGGCGGTTCTGTAACTCCTGGCGACGTTCTGCTTGGCGATACCAACCTGGACGGCCGTGTAGACATCACCGACGCTGTTCTGCTGAACAAGAAGGCTGCAAACGCAGTTGACTTCAACGCACAGC
>OOIF01000816.1_pt1 | contig 32103 bp, 29 predicted proteins | sample 1691961 | NCBI WGS metagenome assembly OOIF01 (sample SAMN06348146, study PRJEB24527) | human gut metagenome | biome: human gut; feature: ankylosing spondylitis patient; material: feces | host: Homo sapiens | place: China | collected 2015-10 | reverse complement strand
CTGTACTGGAAGCCATCAGCAAAGGGGAATACATGACATTCGGGATACAAGGAAACCCGGCGTCCAGCATTCTTGGCAGCTTCCGTCTTCTCAGAAACTTCGAGATAAATGGCTTCTGTCATTTTCCCAGAATGTTGATGGCTTTTTTTAATACATCAAGCGCATCTTGGGCGTCACGTAATTCACGTCTGAGACGAGCGATTTCTTTCTGTTCATCAGAAGCATAATTACCGGAACCACGAACAGAGATATCGCCAGATTCCCGGAAATCTTTCAGCCACTTTGTTAAAGTGCTGTATCCGATTCCGAGATTTTCCGCACATCCACGTACACCTAAATCCTTATGATCTTCGTAGTACTGGATTGCATCAAGTTTAAACTGTTTGTCATGTTGTCTTGCCATATGAGATCCTCCTTCAGCATGTCTCTATTGTACCATGCTTATGTGTATTTTGGGATTTCTCTTTTGGCTTGTACTATTTATATTCTAACTCCTGACGATGATTCAGAATATAAGTGGATTTATAGGAAGCATAAAAAGGATTTGGTGTGGATGCAATATTTACATCGGATGATATAGTACCGCTGGGTTTAATGCTGCAGGAATGTTTTTACGACAGGTTCTGCTTCGGAGAGGGATTCCATTTTAGTTGAAAGAGCGGAAGATTGCAGAATGAATCAATAAAGATGTAGAAAAATTACAGAAAATCTTAAAAAATTCCCATAGATTTTGTTTGAAATATACTACTATGTTTATAGCAATATGTGGGATAGAAATACACAAGGAGGTATTTTGATGAAAGATATAGCAAGTATACTTTCAAAAGTAGATGCAGAAGAAATGCTGACAAAAGAGGATGCAGTGACATTGCTCAATATAGACAATCAGTCGAAAGTATTTTATGAGCTGATTGCGAAAGCAAATGAACTTTCCAGAAAAGAGTATGGAGACAAAGGATACATTTTCGCGCAGATTGGATTAAACAGTGAGCCTTGTTCCGGTAACTGTGGATTGCGGTAGAATTGCTTGATAAAATGAAAGGCTGTAAAAACTTTATTTTAGCACCCGAATGCGATATGCCTTATGATGTTCCTGTGGAAAATGCAATCGGAGTTGCACAGGCAGTTTATGAGACAGATTCTGTAAGAGAAATGTTAAAGAACTATGTGGCAGAAGACGAAGATATTGAAGTAGAGCTTCCGGATTATGAGCACTTAGAAAAACCACTGGTAGAGGTATTTACTCTGGATTCTGCGACATGTGCGGCATGTACCTACATGATGGGCGCAGCAAATGAAGCGAAAAAGACATTTGGTGATGCGATTGATATGGTAGAGTATAAATTTACGCTCAAAGAGAATATCGCAAGATGTAAAAAGATGGGCGTTCCGAATCTGCCGTCCATGTACATCAATGGTGAATTGAAATTCCGTTCTCTGGTACCATCTAAAGAAGAATTGGAAGGCGCGATCCGTGCGGCAATGAAATAATGAGTAGACTGTATTTGATCACCGGGTTTCTGGGTGCAGGAAAGACAACATTTTTAAAACAGTTTATGAAACAATTCTCTTCGGAACGGATGCATATTATTGTGAACGAGTTTGGAAAAGAGGGCATTGATGGAGAACTGCTTTCGGAGTTGGGGATTGCACTGGACGAGATCAACAATGGCTCGATCTTTTGCTCGTGCAGGCTGGATAAATTTGAGAATGTATTGCAGCAGGTATTACAGGAGAAGCCGGATGTGATTATAGTAGAAGCATCAGGGCTCTCCGATCCCACAAATGTTAAGAAAATATTGAATCAGAGGGAAAAATTTCCAGGATTGGAATATATGGGATGCGTCTGCCTGCTGGATGCACGGCAATTTCCGAAAGTGTATGAAACGGCAGTTGTAGTAAAAAAACAGATTCAGGTATCAGATCTGCTGCTTCTGAACAAGAAGGATCTTGTAAAAACAGAAGAGATAGAGCAGATTCAAAAGATTCTGAAGTCCCATCGACCGGATTTGCCGTTGCATATGACATCATATGGCATGATGGAAGAGAGGTGGCTGCAGGAGATGCAAAAGCCAAATCTGGAAACAGAAGAACAGCTGTTGCAAACTGCAGATGTGACTTTGCGAAAATATCTTCTGCACATTCAAGAAGAGATAAAATTAGAAACACTTTCTCATTTTCTGAATATGCTTTTAGTGGATACATTTCGAATCAAGGGCTTTGTATATCTGGAAGACACGTGGTATCTGGTCAATGCTGTAGGAAATATGTTGTATATCGAACCGTGTAGTGAGAAAAAAGAAACGCAGAAAAATATACTGGTTATTTTATCAGGATATGGACTGCCAACGAAGAAAGCAATCAGGAAAGCAATGGAATGGTATCCGGAGGTTGTTTTAAAAATTGAATAAGGGAAATTCATCAAATCACCACTTTACCTTAAAAAAGTACTTGACAAATCCTAAATAGGACATTACAATTAAAAACATCAAAAGCAAAACCGATGAGAAAGAAGAGTAGGTTTTAAAAGAGATCACAGAGAGCAGCAGGCGGTGAGATTGCTGTATGGATTTTAATTCTGAATGGACTTTCGAGGGCGGCCTGAAATGAAAAGAGTAGGCGTCGTCGGGAACCGAACCCGTTATCAATCAGGAGCGTATGTCAGTACGTGAGAAAGTGGACATTTGTCAATTTGAGTGGTACCGCGATAATGAATTTGTATTTATTACCGTCTCAAGCATATAGCTTGGGGCGGTTTTTTTATACGATCATTGCAGAGCATCCACCCTGTATCCACATGATCGGCTCCTTTGCTTTTGGAATATAGTAATAGAAAAGGAGAACCAAATTATGAAAAAGAGAGTATTCGCAGTTATTTTAGGAAGTGTAATGGCAGTCAGCCTGATGGCATGTGGAACAAAGGAAAATGAGACAAAAGATGGTACCAAAACATATACAGTAGGGATTTCCCAGTTTGCAGAGCATGCCTCTTTGGACAACTGCAGAGAGGGATTTATTGAAGGACTCAAAGAAGCCGGATTTGAGGAAGGAAAGAATCTTACGATCAAAGAGGAGAATGCGGCGGCCGATCAGGGAACAGCAAAGCAGATCAGTGATGGATTTGTTTCAGACGATGTGGATCTGATCTGTGGAATCGCCACTCCAAGCGCGCAGGCGGCATACAATTCAGCAATGAATACAGAGATTCCGGTAATCTATACAGCAGTGACAGATCCAAAAGCAGCAAAGCTTGCAAATGACGATGGAGCTCCGGTGGGAGAGGTCACAGGAACCAGTGATGAGCTTCCGATCAAAGAGCAGCTGGAGATGATCCGCGAGATGCTGCCGGATGCAGAGAAGATCGGGATCCTCTATACAACAAGTGAAGTGAACTCTGTATCAGCAATTGAGAAATATGAAGAGCTGGCAGGAGATTACGGATTTACGATTGTGAAAAAAGGTGTGACGCAGACAGCAGATATTTCGCTGGCAACAGAAGAGATTTTATCCGAGGTGGACTGTCTGACAAATCTGACGGACAATACGGTTGTAAATTCTCTGGCAACGATTCTTGACAAAGCCAATGAAAAGAAAATCCCGGTGTTTGGAAGCGAGATTGAACAGGTGAAACTGGGATGTCTGGCAGCAGAGGGGTTGGATTATGTGGCGCTTGGAAAACAGACCGGAAAGATGGCAGCAGAGATTTTAAAAGGAGAGAAGACGGCGTCTGAGATGAACTATGAGACGATTTCTGAACCTGGACTTTATATCAATACAAAGGCAGCAGAAGAACTGGGAGTTACGGTAGACGAGACACTGCTTGAAGGTGCAGCGGAAACGTTTGACAGTATTTCAAAGTAAAAAGTAGAAACGGAGAGGAATTGAGATGGACATTTTTGTAACGATTTTGGAACAGGGACTGATTTACGGAATCCTTGCTCTTGGAGTTTATATCACATATAAAATTCTGGATTTTCCGGATCTGACAGTGGATGGAAGTTTTCCGCTGGGGGCTGCAGTGACGGCGACAATGATCACACAGGGAGTGAATCCGTACCTGACCATACCGGTCTCTTTTCTGGCAGGAGCAGCAGCCGGAATCTGTACAGGATTGATCCATGTCAAAGGAAAGGTCAGGGATCTCCTCTCCGGTATCATTATGATGACTGCGCTGTGGACGATCAATCTCAGGATTGCAGGGAAAGCAAATGTTCCGATTTTTGGAGAAGAGAATATTTTCGACAATGAGACAATGAATGGGATTTTCTCAGGCGGGGCAGCGAAATATAAAGTTCTTGCAGTAGTACTTATTCTTGCAGTGATCGTGAAAATAATTCTGGATCTGTATCTGCAGACAAAATCCGGATTTCTTCTGAGGGCTGTGGGAGATAATGCAAATCTTGTGACTTCCCTTGCAAAGGATCAGGGAAATGTAAAGATTTTAGGACTGGCGATCGCCAACGGAATGGTTGCTATGGCAGGCGGAATTTTCTGTCAGGAGCAGAGAGTATTTGAGATTTCCAGCGGTACAGGAGCTATCGTGATCGGGCTGGCAAGCGTGATCATCGGAACCAGCCTGTTTAAGAATCTGACATTTTTGAAAGCAACCACAGCAGTTCTGATCGGTTCTGTCGTTTACAAAGCCTGCGTGGCAGTTGCTTTGAAGTTTTTTGAACCACAGGATATGAAGCTGATCACAGCGGTATTATTCCTCGCGATCTTACTCATTGGAATGGAACGGAAAAAGAAGGTGAAGACAAATGCTTGAGTTAAAACATATTCATAAATATTATAATCCAGGAACAGTCAATGAAATGTGTCTGTTTGAAGATTTTAATCTGACAGTAGAACAGGGAGATTTTGTTTCTGTGGTAGGAAGCAACGGCTCCGGAAAGACTTCCATGCTTAATATCCTGTGCGGCAGTATTCCGGTAGAAGCAGGACAGATTCTGATGCATGGGGAAGATATTTCCCGCATGAAAGAGTATAAAAGAAACCGGAAGATCGGAAGAGTGTATCAGAATCCGGCGCTTGGAACCTGTCCTTCCATGACAATTCTGGAAAATATGTCTCTTGCAGACAACAAAGGCAGTTTTTACGGATTGAGAAAAGGAATTAATAAAAACAGAAAGTCTCATTATCAGGAGCTATTAAGCCAGTTGAATCTGGGACTGGAAAATAAGCTGAATGTAAAAGTCGGTTCTCTCTCCGGCGGGCAGCGTCAGGCAATGGCACTTCTGATGTCAACCATGACACCGATCGATTTTCTGATCCTGGATGAGCACACAGCGGCGCTGGATCCAAAGACGGCAGATCTGATCATGGAACTGACAGATAAGATCGTGAAACAGAAAAACCTGACAACGATCATGGTGACACATAATCTCCGCTATGCAGTAGAATATGGAAACAGACTGTTGATGATGCATCAGGGGGAAGCAGTGATGGATCTGTCAGCAAAAGAAAAACAGGAATTGAAAGTAGAAGATATTTTGGAAAAATTCAATGCAATCAGTATTGAATGTGGAAATTAAGAGAAAGATAGCAAGTACAGATGTAATAAGTCAAGGAACTGCATTGTGTCAGTCCCTTGACTTTTAAATTTTTTGCTATTCTACAGATTTTAATGCGCTGAGCATATCTAAGTATTTGAGTTTTCGATTCATTATGTATCCTAGAATAAATGTAATGACTGCAATCAAAATGGCAGGAATCACAAATGCTTTTGCACAAAGAGCGGGGTTAAACATCACTTCATCCGGTGGAACAACTGCCAGTATGTACTGGTAAAGCAGATCACCGACTCCAAATCCTGCTAAAATACCGAGCAGGGAAAGGAGTATTGTTTCCCGGTAAATATAGAGTGTTACTTCTTTGTCGTAGAATCCGAGAACCTTAATGGTTGAGAGTTCACGGATACGCTCTGCCACATTGATGTTGGTAAGGTTATAAAGGACTTAAAAAGATTCTTTTATACAGAGGCAATTGCGGAGACATTACTGGAATGGATCGTGAACAAAGAAAAGTATGACAGGCAGCAGACGATCGATTATATTTCTGTTATTTTCCGTACCGGGCTGCCTGCTGCCATCAGGCAATATTCAGACGTGGCAAAATAAGTTTTATGATTTCAATAATCTGAAAAAACTTCTTGACAATAAAAAATATCCTCCGTATAATGGTTAAAAGTTAGGGAACTAACTATATAAAGAGAGAGGGATGGAATTATGCAGGATATAGAAGATAAGGAAAGGTACATCAATACCGGCAGGCTGATTCACATTCTTTCCAATCAGATGAAGCGCAGAAATGCGTCTGAAGCAGTGGGAGATGATGGCCTGACCACCATGCAGAAGCATGTGTTAAAGCATATTCTTTTGGAAACGATGCACAGGGAAGTATATCAGAAAGATATAGAAGAAGAGTTTCAAATCCGGAAGTCCACAGCCACAGGGATTTTGCAGCTCATGGAAAAAAATGGATTTATTTCCCGGGAAAGTTCGAAAAAGGATGCCAGATTAAAACGTATTGTACCGACCCCAAAAGCAGAAGCACTCAGACCTGAGATTCTGGAGCACATCAGAGATACGGAAAAGCGGCTGATACAAGGGATAGATCAGGAAGATGTAAAGATTTGCAGAAAGGTGCTTGTGCAGATGATTCAAAATCTTGCAGAAAACAAAAAAGAAAATAAGGAGGAAGACGAGAACGATGAATAAAACACTTTTAAAATCAGTCCGGGAATACAAAAAGCAGTCTGTGTTGGCTCCATTTTTCGTAATCCTGGAAGTTTTAATGGAAGTTCTGATTCCGATGGAGATGGCGAAGATCATTGATGTTGGAATCATGCAGGGAAATTTGAGCTATATCGTACGGCGGGGATTGATTCTGGTCATTATGGCTATGCTGGCTCTGTATTTCGGTATTATAGCAGGAAAAATGGCAGCAACAGCAGGTGCAGGATATGCCAAAAACCTGAGACATGATATTTTTTATAAAGTACAGGAATTTTCATTCAAAAATATTGACCGGTTTTCCACATCCGGTCTTGTAACACGTATGACAACAGATATTACCAACGTACAGATGGCATATATGATGAGCATTCGTCTGTTGGCGAGAGCTCCGATCATGATTGTTTTATCCTGGATCATGACACTTTTGATCAATAAGAAAATTGCTTTGCTGTTCCTGATCATCATACCGCTGCTTGGAGGAACACTGATCTTTATTGCAAAGAAAGCGCATCCACATTTTATCAAAGTATTTGATGAGTATGATATTCTGAATAATTCCGTACAGGAAAATGTCAATGCATCCCGCGTGGTAAAAGCCTTTGTACGGGAAGATCATGAAATTGAAAAATTCCATGGAATTTCAAAATATGTCTATACATTATTTACAAAAGCAGAAAAGATCGTGGCATGGAACTCACCGGTTATGCAGTTTACGATCTATACGGCGATGCTTCTGATGGTAGCGATCGGAGGAAGAGAAATTGTATTCGGTGCGATGGAAATCGGAGAAATGACCAGTGTGATCGTGTATGCGTTCCAGATCATGATGGCTCTGATGATGGTTACATTTGTATTTGTTATGATCATGATCGCAGAAGCGTCTACAGACCGTATTACGGAAGTTCTGACGGAAGTTCCGGAGATGCAGGACAAAAAGAATGCGGTTACAGAAGTGGCAGACGGAGAGATCCGGTTTGAGCATGTAGATTTCAGTTATGCGGGAGAAGGCGGAAATCTTTCGTTAAAAGATGTCAATCTTCATATTAAATCCGGACAGACGATCGGGATCATCGGAGGAACCGGAAGTGCGAAATCAACATTGGTACAGCTGATCCCGAGACTTTATGACGTGACAAAAGGAACTGTAAAAGTCGGCGGACTGGATGTCAGAGAGTATAATCTGGAGGCACTGCGCGATCAGGTATCTATGGTATTGCAGAAAAACGTTCTCTTTACAGGAACGATTTACGATAATATCCGCTGGGGAAATGAACATGCCAGCGAGGAAGAGGTTCAGAGAGTCTGCAAACTTGCACAGGCAGATGGATTCGTAAAAGAATTTCCGGCAGGTTATCATACGATGATCGTGCAGGGCGGAAACAATGTTTCCGGCGGACAGAAGCAGCGTCTGTGTATTGCACGGGCACTTCTGAAAAAACCGAAGATTCTGATTCTGGATGACTCCACAAGTGCGGTAGATACAAAGACAGATGCGCTGATTCGAAAAGCATTCCGGGAAGAAATTCCGGATACTACAAAGATCATCATTGCGCAGCGAGTTTCTTCTATAGAAAATGCAGACCAGATCATTGTACTGGATGAAGGAAAGATCATGGGAGTCGGCACATCCGAAGAATTGCTTGCGACAAATGAAATCTACAGAGAAGTATATGAATCTCAGGTAAAGGGAGGTGAGGACGATGAATAGAAAACCAAAGGTTTCAAAAGAAAATTTACAGACCGCAAAGCGGCTTTTAAAATATGTGACCGGAACGTACAAGGTTCGGTTTGTGATCGTATTTATCTGTATTTTGTTAAGTTCGATCGCATCAATTTCGGTATCATTGTCCCTCAAGTTTTTAATCGATGATTTTATCAGTCCTCTGATCGGACAGAAAGATCCGAATTTTGCAGAACTATATCGGGCACTTGCGGTGCTTGGAAGCATTTTCCTGATGGGAGTCATTGCTACATTTACTTATACACGACTGATGGTCTACATTGGTCAGGGTGTTCTTAAAAAAGTAAGGGATGATATGTTTGAACATATGCAGACTCTTCCAATCCGTTATTTTGACCAGAATACGAATGGTTCTATCATGAGTCTTTACACGAATGATACAGATACGCTCAGACAGATGATCAGTCAGTCGATCCCACAGGCACTGATGTCCTTTTTTACGATTATCGTAACCTTTATTTCAATGCTGATCTTAAGTCCGCTGCTTACAATTTTAGCAGTTCTGATCATTGGTCTTATGATCTTCGTAACAAAAAAGATCGGTGGAAACAGTGGAAAATATTTTGTTCGTCAGCAGAAATCTCTGGCAGATGTGACTGGATTTGTGGAAGAGAGAATGAACGGACAGCGCGTAGTAAAAGTGTTCAACCACGAAAGAAAGTCAGAAGAAGAATTTGACAAACTCAACGAGGCGCTCTTTGAAAGTGCTGCACAGGCGAATACCTTTGCAAATATGATGGGACCGGTAATCGGAAACATCGGAAACCTGCAGTTTGTACTGGTCTCTGTACTTGGAGGATTCCTTTCTATTATGGGAATCGGAGGGATCACTCTGGGAGTTATGGCATCTTATCTGCAGTTTACAAAGAGCTTTACACAGCCGTTTATGCAGGTGGCGCAGCAGTTTAACTCCATTGTTATGGCACTTGCCGGAGCAGAGCGTATTTTTGCTCTGATCGATGAAGAATCGGAAAAAGACGAGGGATACGTAACACTGGTCAATGCGAAAAAAGACGAGAACGGCAATATTATCGAATGCAAAGAAAGAACCGGAATGTGGGCCTGGAAGCATCCACATTCGGCAGACGGAAGTGTGTCTTATACAGAACTGACCGGAGATGTGCGTTTTGAAGATGTGACATTTGGATACAACGAAGATAAAGTGATCTTAAAAGATATCAGTCTGTTTGCAAAACCGGGACAGAAGCTGGCATTTGTCGGTTCTACCGGAGCAGGAAAAACAACCATCACGAACCTGATCAATCGCTTTTACGATATTCAGGAAGGAAAGATCCGGTATGACGGAATCAATATTACAAAGATTAAAAAGGATGATCTGAGACGTTCCCTCGGAATTGTACTGCAGGATACCCATTTGTTTACAGGAACCATTATGGATAATATCCGTTATGGAAAACTGGATGCTACTGATGAGGAAGTATACGAGGCTGCAAAACTGGCTCATGCAGATCAGTTTATCAAAATGCTTCCGAAGGGATACGACACTATGTTAAGCGGTGATGGAGAAGAGCTTTCACAGGGACAGAGACAGCTTCTTTCCATTGCGAGAGCAGCAGTTGCAAATCCGCCGGTACTGATTCTGGATGAAGCAACTTCCAGCATTGATACCCGTACGGAGAGTATTGTGCAGAAGGGTATGGATAACCTGATGAAGGGACGTACAGTATTTGTTATCGCGCACAGACTTTCTACGATCCGCAACAGTGATGCGATTATTGTTCTGGAACACGGAAAGATCATCGAGCGTGGAGATCATGCGGATCTGATCAAAATGAAAGGAACGTATTACCAGTTATATACCGGAAAACTGGAGCTTTCATAAAAATTTACTGTGAATAGCAGACCATAAAGAGGATGGAGTTTTCTTACAGAAAGTGTAAGTGTTTTTCATCCACGATACAGCTTATAATATTCTTATCACGAAAGGGAGGGATATTATGAGCCGTATTATTTTGGAAATAGAATCGTTGTACAAAACATATGGGGAAAAGGAAAATGCAGCAGAGGCACTCAGAGGAATTTCGTTTCAAGTATATCAGGGAGAATTCCTCGGAATTATGGGAAGCAGCGGTTCGGGAAAAACGACGCTGTTAAATTGTATTGCTTCGGTTTTAAGACCTACAAGGGGGAGGATTCTTCTGAAAGGACAGGATATCGGAATGTATACGGATGCTCAGCTGGCAGCGTATCGGGGAAGACAGATCGGGTATCTGTTTCAGCAGTTTGAATTACTGGATAATCTGACGGGTGGAGAAAATATTCTTTTGCCGGCACAGATTCACAAAATGCCGGAAAAGGAAAGCAGAAAAAGGATGCAGAAGCTGGCGGAATATTTTGAGATCGAGGAGGTGCTGGAAAAGTTTCCGAATCAGATGTCCGGAGGACAGAAGCAGAGGGTAGCCGCATTAAGAGCGCTTCTTTTGCATCCGCAGATCGTACTGGCAGATGAGCCGACCGGTGCGCTTGACAGCCGAAGTGCACGAAGTCTGATGGAGCAACTCTCCGGAGTGAATCGAGAGGATGAGGCTGCGGTTCTGATGGTGACACATGACGCACAGGCTGCGAGTTTTTGTTCCAGAATTTTGTTTATTCAGGATGGAAAAGTATTTCATGAATTACGGAAGCGAGTCGGGGAGGAGACAAACCGGGAATTTTATGAGCGCATTTTGTCCGTGATGGCGCAGTTGGGAGGAGGAAGCAATTATGTTCTCTGAACTGATCAGACGAAACAGTAAACGAAACCGGCAGGAAAACACGCTGTATTTTGTTACGATGATTCTCACGGTGGCGGCATTTTATATTATCCTTGCGCTGGATCATCAGGATGTGATGATCTTTCTGAAAGAGATGGAGAGAGATGCTGTAAACAAGCTGCTGATGCTGATTCCGATTTTATATGTGGTATCTCTGTGCCTGCTTTATTTCCTGGTATATTTTACGGATAAGTATCAGATGGAACAGCGAAGTCATGAGTTTGGAACCTATGTGATGCTTGGTATGAAGAAAAGAAGTCTGTTTCAGATGCTTTTTCTGGAAGATCTGCGAAATATTGTGTATGCGCTTGTGATCGGGATCCCGGGGGCGCTGCTGATCTCGGAACTTACAAGCCTGATTACGGCGAAGCTTGCAGGATTTGGAATTCTGCGTCATCAGTTTACATTTTCCGGTTCGGCTGCATTGTGGACAGTTATTGGGATTTGCGGAATTAAAATGCTTGCCCGGTTTGTGCTTTGCATCAAGCTTTGGAAAAAAGAGGTTTATGAATTGTTATCCCGTGAACAGAAGGAAAAACAGCGTGCATTTTCGCCCATAAAAACGTGTGTGAAGCTGATGATGGGAATCATTCTTCTGGCAGTAGCCTATGGGATCGGATGCGGGATACTGAGTTCGGAACTTGGGATAAAACGAATGTTTCGTATGACTGCAATTTTATGTTTTTGTGGAGTACTCGGTACATTCTTTTTCTTTCAGGGCCTGGCATATCTATTTGATAGGATATGCAGAAAACTTCCAGGGAAAAAGCTCTGGACATTTACATGCCGTCAGCTGCAGGAAGCGGTATTTTTAAAATCATCTTCGTTGGCAATTTCTTCCCTTCTGATTCTGTTTGCGATCATATGTTGTTCCTATGGAGTCGGGATGAGTGGGCAACTGGGACAACAGGATACGGCAGGGATTGATTTTACATTTGACGAGAAAAAAGAAACGTTAGAAGAAGTGCTGTCATCTCAGAAAGTAGACCAATATTTTTCCAATCTGTTTGAAGTACGAAATGGATTACTTTGGACAGATCTGGATTTTACGGAAGGTATGGAGGAGCGAAAAGTATATGCATATGACTGTGAGGAATTATATGAGCGTCTGAAAAACAGATTGAATCCATATTCTTGGGAAGAATCCCCATTTTTGATCGCAGAATCAGGGTACAATGAGATTTTGCGTTCAAAAGGAATGGAACCTTTGAACTTAAAGGAACATCAGATGGCAATTTACGGGCACCCCACATATTTGTCGGATGAGACTGCAAAGAGCGTAGAGAAACTTCTGAAAGAGAAAGTCTTTGTGCAGATAGAAGAGACCGATTATGAAATCATTCCAAGAGTATGCAATGACAATCTGGTGGCAGACCGGATGTTGACGATTATGTATGGTTTTATTGTACCGGATGAGGTTTTTGATGTCTTTGTAGCAGACGGAAGCTATTCTTACTGGAACGGGATTCTTGATCCGGTTCTGGTAAAGGAGGAAGGATTGCTCAAAGCAGTGATGTCTGTCAATGACCGTCTAAAAACAACCGATCTGCATTATGAAAGTTATCTGGGAACAGCCGGACGGCATATGTTTTATCAGGTGGCATTGGGATATACGACGATCTATCTGGCTGTGATTTTTTTGATTATCGCAAATACACTCATTGGAGTTCAGTTTTTAATTCAGCAGGAGAAGACCGGGGCACGCTACAGCGTTCTGCTTACACTGGGAAGTAACTACAAAGAGCTCTGTCATTGTGCGAAAGTTCAGATCTGGTGGCACTATGGACTGGTATTGAGCGTTGCATTTTTCAGTAGTGTGTTTGGGGTCTGGACATTGTTCCGGCTGATTGGACAGGTGCAGGAAGTAAAAGTTTTCTGGCAGATGGCAGGAAGTGTGTTTCTTTTCTTGTGTCTGATAGAAACAGCTTATATAATAGGAGTTATAAAGACAAGCAATCGCAGGATTTTGAAATTTATTCAGAGAAAACGGCAGGAGTAGAAGACAGGCATGCAAAAAATCATGATCGTAGAAGACGATGAATTCCTTCGGGAAGAACTGGAAAATATTTATCATAAGGCAGGCTATGAGGTATGCTGTGTAACGGATTTTCCAGAAACCGGTGCTGTCTGTGAGGCAGAGCATCCGGATTTGTTAGTGCTGGATCTGGGACTTCCGGGAATCAGTGGATTTGCACTTTGTAAAGAAATACGAAAGAAAGGCAGCCTTCCTATTCTTGTGCTGACCTCCAGGGATAAAATGCAGGATGAGTTGAAAGCACTGGAGCTGGGAGCTGACGAATATCTGACGAAGCCGTGTCATAAAGACCGTCTGCTGGCAAGGACAGAAAATCTGCTGAAACGGGCAATGGGGAATGCACATTTACTGGATGGAGACGATTTTCTTTTTGATACCAGAACCTATACGGTCTGTCAGGGGAAAGATGCCTGTCATATTCCGGAAAATCAGGGGAAGATCTTAAAAATTCTTTTGGAATATGCAGGAACAGAGGTGAAAAAAGAATGCATTTCAAAGGTATTGTGGGGAACAACCGAATACATTGATGAAAATGCGCTTCAAGTCAATGTGACAAGGCTGAAAAAGACATTAAAAGCGCTTGGTCTGGAGAATCGGATAGAAACAATCCGTGGCAGAGGATATCGGTGGAAGAGAGAGCAGTAATATGGAATATATCAGACGAATCTGGAGCGAGATCAAAGAAGAAAAAATATGGTTTGTGATCCTTATGTGTACAGAACTGGTATCGCTATTCTTTCTGTGGCTGTCGGGGATAGAGCAGTTCAAAGTTCTGGCAGGACTGGAAACCAGTTGTTTTGTAATTATTTTCTTGTATGCAGTAATCTGGAACGTAAGGAAAGAGCAGAAAAAGAAAGAGCGGTTTCTTACATTTCTGGCGGATCCGAGTGAAGAAAATGAGAGACTTGCGATCGGGGGAGCAGGAAATGAAGAACAGGAAATCCTGCGGGAGATCGGGGTATATCTTCGAAAAGCATACAGGCAGGCTGATGCAGGGAGGATACAGGAAGAAGAATATGAACGGTATGTAGAATTATGGGCACATGAAGTGAAAATTCCATTATCTCTTTTTACACTTTTGCTTGAGAACAGAAGTGAGGAGATGTCACCGACAGTATACAAAAAAATGGAGCATGTCAGACTGCAGATGCAGTCCTATGTAGAGCAGATGTTATATTATGCCAGGGTTAAAGCAGTGAATAAAGAGTATTTGTTTGAAGAGATAAGTCTGGAAGAATGCTGCCGGGAGGTGCTGGATGAATACCGTCTGTATCTGGAAGAAAAGCAGATCCTGGTGCAGTTGGATCTGAAAGAGAAAACCGTACTGTCAGACCGGAAAAGTCTGTGTTTTATGCTCAGTCAGCTGATCGCGAATTCCATCAAATACACAGGATATGAAGCCGAAAAGTGTCCGAAGCTGAAAATCAGTTCCGGAAATGAGAACAACAGAGTCAGCCTTTCTGTCTGCGACAATGGGTGTGGCGTAAAACCATATGAACTCCGCTATCTTTTTGAAAAAGGATTTACAGGAGAGAACAGCCAGAAAAAATCGACAGGGATGGGATTGTATCTGGTACGGCAGATCGGACAGGAATTAAAGATAGAAGTAGAAGCAGTGTCGGTCTACGGAAAAGGAATGGAAATCAGACTCTGGTTTCCGGTGGTGTAGGGCAGTTCCATGTGGAACTGCTCTGTTACTGTGGCTTGCAGAGTTATTGTTTACAGTAACTTTTTACAGGATATTTATGGAAATTTAATTGTATCCTGATCAAAATTCAAGTATAATAAAACCAATCTTGAAAGGAGTCCCTTTCAATTTTCAAATATGGCAAAGAATTGCCATTCAAAAGTTATTCCCAGATAAAGAGTAAAGAGATGGATAAAAGAATAGAGGGAGTTTGTCTGTATTTGCGATTGTGAAACATCGCGTCAAAAGATATAATAAAATCAACGATATAGATACATACTCGCCGAAATATTCTGGTTTCCATCAGAACAAAGGAGGAGTGTGTATGAAGAAAGAAAAAACAACACAATTTTTAATGAAGCCAAAGGTAGATTTCTGTTTTAAAGAACTGATGCAAGATGAAGAGGTGCGCAATGCATTTCTGGCAGCAGTACTTGGGATCAATCTGGAAGAAATCGTTGAGAGCAGGATTTTGCCGTCCCACCTGCGTCAGAAAGACAAAGATGATAAACTGGGGATTCTGGATGTACGGGTATTGCTAAATAATAAGGAGCAGATCGATATTGAAATCCAGGTGACATCCAGTGAATACTGGGTAGAACGTACCTTGTTCTATCTGGGAAAGATGTTTGTGGATCAGCTAAAACCGGGAGAAGACTATCAAAAATTAGAAAAATGTATTCATGTCGGGATTTTAAATTTTACATTGTTTGATGATGAAGAATACTATTCCCGCTTTCATTTCTGGTCGGATCAGGGAAGAAAGATGTATAGTGATAAGTATGAAATCCATACGCTGGAACTTCCCAAGCTGGCAAAACATGAGTATCCGGAGACAGAGCTGCTGAAATGGCTTCAGTTTATCAATGCAGAGACCAAGGAGGAATTTGAAATGGCAGCGGAAAAAAGCGAATATATTAAGAAGGCGTATGAGGATTTGAACCGGATCAGCGCAGATGAAGAAAAGCGTCTGGAATATGAAGCAAGAGAGCGTGCGATTCGAGATCACCAGTATTTTTCTACTGTTTACAAAGAGACTGGGCTTAGAGAGGGACGAAAAGAAGGCCTAAAAATAGGCCGACAAGAGGGTCTGCAAGAGGGGAGACAAGAGGGTCTGCAAGAGGGGCGACAGGAGGGCCGGCAAGAAGGCATACAGGCCGTAGTAGAGTTGCTTCAGGAAATGGGAATGGAGAAAGAAATTGTATGTGTAAAAATTCAGGAAAGATTTCAGTTTTCTCTGTCAGATGCAGCGAAGGAGGTAGAAAAGTACTGGAAATCATAGTAGAAGTCGTGGAAAGATATTGGAAGTGATAATGCCATAAGACATGAAAAGCCCACCCTTACTTTAGCGAGTCAGGGTGGGCTTATTATATCCTTGAGCCAATGGTTCATTATTGCATACTTACAGGAATTTCAGCAACTACAGGAATCATGCCAGGAGAAGATGGTTCGGCATATATTTGATCAATGGCCACGTCTACCGTCATTGCATCCGAAAATGTACCGTCTTCCAGAGCATTTCGACTGATCTGATACAAACCGATATAAAGGCTTTTTTTACAATCGATTGTTACACATTAGATAAAAACAGAAAGTAAAAAGTTGCAAAAATAAAAAAATCGCTGTAAAACAACTTTTACTCAGTCATTTTACAGCGATTCAATTTCATATTAGTCACGGAACATCTTCATGCCCATCCATTGCTGCATATGATCCAGCATCTTTTCATCCGGATCGATCAGGATACAGCTCATCGTCTGTTCAGCCGGGATTACAATGGCATAAGTACCTTCGCCTGTACCTGCGGAAAAATCTTTTGTCTTGTCTGCGTGTACAGAATCAAGACGGTGAGAATTTTTTGGCGCAATGATCTCAGCCTGCTGGATATCCAGAGTCATGAGTTTTTTGCGTTTTGATTTACTGTAAATAGCGTCAATTTCCAGATCGTGGTTCAAAAGTGTATACTCATATTCTACATCGAGTTTCGGAAATACAAAGTAGTAAATCAGAACTCCGAGAAGAATCGTAACGAGAACTGCCAGAGAACCGATAAAAAGCATACCTCCGCAAAGCACGACTACGAGAGCGGCAATGCACAAAATACGGATCACGAGGTCCATAGGTCGGGATTTACGAGTAACTAATTGTTCATAAAGTGCGTCATTCATGTGGTATATTCCTTTCAGTATATAAATAATTCATTACCATAGAGGCGATCTTAAATGTCATGGCATCTTCAAACTGGCGAAGATCCAGACCGGTCCGCTTTTCAATCTGCTCCAGACGATAGATTAAAGTATTGCGGTGCATATGCAGCTGCCGGGAGGTCTCTGCGATATTTAAGTTATTCTGTAGAAACTTATTAACGGTTGCAGTGGTTTCTTCATCCAGTGCCTGTGGAATCTCCTCTCCGAAAATTTCATGAAGAAAATTCTCACACAACGAAGTTGGAAGACGGTAGATCAGACGTCCGATTCCAAGTCGGTTATATGGAAATACCGTCTGTTCGGAATAGAACAGCTTACCGACTTTCAGTGCAAGACTTGTCTCACGAAAAGCAGTGGAGAGATCCAGCAGATTATGCAGAGTCTTGCTGTACGAAACACGGACACGTGCCAGAGCTTCCGCGTTTACGGTATCCACGATCATGCGGGCAGTAAGATGTACAGTTTCCTGTGAAGAATCTGCCAGAGATCTGACAGGACAGAGAATGGCACAGGAAGCTTCTGTCAGCGGAATTCGAAATGCTCCTGACTGGGATGGAAAGAGATTCTTTAAAATCTCGGAAATATCTTCGTCCAGGCTGTGAGAAGTCTCCAGAAGATAAAGGATACGCGGCTCTTCCGGAGCAATGTGAAGACGGGCAGCCCGGTCATATACATTATATGTAGGGATGCTGTCTGTCATCAGGCTCTGAAGAAAATGAATCTTGTTATACTTTTCTTTGTATGCGGAGGAAAGGAGCTTTAACTGCTCCAGCGCTTTTGTCACTTCTTCTTCTGTTTCTGCGTGAATCTCCATAGAAATTCCGGTAATATGTCTGAGGTCTGTCAATGCTTTCTCTAATTCTGCTGTATGATTCATAGTGTTTCTCCCGGTAGACAGAGAAGGAGCTGCACAATCGTACAGCCCCCTGTCATTTTTAGTTATAACTATTTTAAAACATTAGTTTGTAATCGTCAACTCTGTTTCTTTGTCGAAGATGTGGATCTTTTCCATATCCAGAGCAAATACTGCGTGATCTCCGTTTCTTAATGTTGTACGAGGATTTACGCGGGCTGTCATCTGTGTACCTTCTAAGTCAAAGTACAGATATACTTCTGCTCCAAGCAGCTCATAAACTTTGATTGTAGATTCGATCACGCTGTCAGGTGAATTGCTGATGAATGCCTGTGAATCATGTACATCTTCCGGACGAATACCAAGAACAACAGTTCTTCCGTTGTATCCACCGTCGATCAGTGCCTGTTTTTTAGATGCAGGAACTTTCAGTGTATGTTTTCCGACAGTTAATGTTACATCATTTCCTTTGATGTCAACAACAGCATCCATGAAGTTCATCTGAGGAGATCCGATGAATCCTGCTACGAACAGGTTGCAAGGTGTGTTGTACAGGTTCTGAGGTGTATCTACCTGCTGAACAACTCCGTCTTTCATAACAACGATTCTTGTACCAAGAGTCATAGCCTCTGTCTGGTCATGTGTTACGTAGATGATTGTAGCGCCCAGATTTTCATGCAGTTTGGAAATCTCGATACGCATCTGAACTCTCAGTTTTGCATCCAGGTTGGAAAGAGGTTCGTCCATAAGGAATACTTTTGGATTACGAACGATCGCACGTCCCATAGCAACACGCTGTCTCTGTCCACCGGAAAGAGCTTTTGGTTTACGGTCAAGCAGTTTTTCCAGGTCAAGGATTCTTGCTGCTTCTTTTACTTTTCTATCAATCTCATCTTTCGGAACTTTACGAAGCTTCAGTCCGAATGCCATGTTATCGTATACTGTCATATGTGGATACAGAGCGTAGTTCTGGAATACCATCGCGATATCTCTGTCTTTTGGTTCCACATCGTTCATAACTTTTCCGTCAATCTCCAGTGTACCGCCGGAAATATCTTCCAGACCTGCGATCATACGAAGTGTTGTAGATTTACCACATCCGGAAGGTCCTACAAAGATGATGAACTCTTTGTCTTCAATGTCCAGATTGAAATCTTTTACTGCGTGAAATCCGTTCGGATAAATTTTCTGAATTCCTTTTAATGATAAACTTGCCATTTTAAATAGCCTCCTTAAAATCAGTGTTTCGTTGTTTTCTGTAATTAAGTATACCTTTGGAGGCCAAAACAGACAATGTTACGAGTAACTAAAAAAAACAGATAATGGTGTACAAAGTGACTATAGAAGCTTTTTGATCGCAGGAATGGAAAGTCCGTCCTGCCGAAGAGAACGAATCTGTTCGATTCTTGCGACCGCCGCCTCTCTGGGGAAGCGGCGTGTCAGATTTTCTTCTGCCTGTTCAAATGGCAGCATTCCTTCTTCTGTATAAAATTTTAAAGTACTGTAGCGGCAGCCGGTGATGCGCACCAGCTCGCCGATCGAAACATATTCCGAGGCCAGAATTTTCTCCATAGAACGTTGTCTGGACATAAGAACACTCCTTTTACATAATATATCTTCTAAGCTGAACGCCGAAAACAGGAACCCGGTAATATTGGTGCTGTGTCGGGATACATTCATAATAAAGATTGTCAATCTGAAGAAGAGGTACCGTGCCTGCGCGGATCACATGGACTTCATTTCCGTTTTCTTCCAATCTGGCAATGACGCTTTCCAGACGCTTTTCGGCATTACAATATAATTCTTCAGACTCAATGAAAACGGCACTGGAACGTTCCATAAACGGAACCTGAAATAAAACCCCGGTACCGAGCTGGGTGGAAAAGATGGCTTTCTTTTTCGAAAAGAGCCCAAGTGCCGCACTGTCAAGCGCATTGTGGATGGAAACGGAAAGCAGTGTTTTTGCCAGAAGGGAGTTCAGGTATAACTCGTTAATTCTGGAAGTGAGGTATTTTTGTTCCTCCCTGGAAAACAGATCATAAAAGCAGCTGCTTTCACGTAAAAGCCAGAGCATACATACGGTTTCATCGAATACGTTGCCTTCTTCCATCAGTTCTGCACGAAGACTCTCTGTCTGCCGTGAATATTCATCGGAATCCGTGCGGTATTCCAGAATCTTGTTTCCGGCAGAAGAAAACTCCAGATCACAGCTGACCAGGGAGGATGCTTCTGTCATCAGTCCCAGATTATTTAAACGGGTATATACTGTGTGTTCCAGCTCTTTTGCAGCAGAAGAAGATAAATGAGCTGCTTCCTTCAAAGAAACAGATAAAGCATCCAATCTGGAGCGGTATTCGTCAGAGTCTTCGGTGAGCTCTTCTGTTTCCTGTAGAAATCGATCCAGTACACCGGCTGCAGAGATACAGCGAATTGCTGCTTTTTTTGCAGTAGAATTACGTGTGCTGTTTAAAGCGTTTAATGAAATGAGTGAAAAACGGTCCTGTAATGATAAGTTCGTCATAGGAAAACCCTCCTCGTGGATAAGAAAATTTATATTTACTTATTACTTACTACTTACGATTTAAAAATACTGCGATAACAGGAAAAAATCAAGAGATTTTCAGCAAGTTTTCAGAAAATTCCAGAAAAACACAATGCGTTGACGAAATCGTGCAAATCCGCTACAATAACTTCATATACGGCTTCTTCAAAGCCGCAGTCTGATAGAAAAGAGGAGAAAACATATGGCAAATCCAGTTGTTACATTTGAAATGGAAAACGGCGATATCATGAAAGCGGAGTTATATCCGGAGATCGCACCGAACACAGTGAAAAATTTTGTATCGCTTGTAAAGAAAGGATTTTATGACGGACTGACATTCCACCGTGTGATCAGCGGATTTATGATCCAGGGAGGATGTCCGGACGGAACAGGTATGGGTGGCCCGGGATATACAATCAAAGGAGAGTTCCTTCAGAATGGCGTGACGAACAATCTGGCACATGATGAAGGTGTTCTGTCTATGGCACGTGCAATGCATCCGGATTCTGCGGGAAGCCAGTTCTTTATCATGCATAAGAAATCCCCGCATCTGGATGGAGCATACGCTGCATTCGGGAAGATTACAGAGGGAATGGATGTTGTGAATAAAATTGCAGACACAGCCACAGACTACAGTGACAAGCCACTGGAGCCTCAGGTAATGAAAAAAGTGACAGTCGAGACTTTCGGAGAAGAGTACGGCGAGCCGGAGATGGCGTAGTTGATAAATAGTAAAAAGCAGCCGATTTGGCTGCTTTTTACTATTTATTGGTTAAGATCATGTAACTTGTCTCCAAGTCCGGCAAGTGCATTTGTCCATTCGTCATAGATTACAAGAAGCTTCTCGTAAAATTCGACATTGGATGGAATTGGTTCCAGGCGGTCTTCAAGTTTGTGGATGTCTGGAATCATGTCATAACCGTTCCAGAGTTCACAGGCATTTGCAGCCAGTTCTGGTATCTGAAATCTCCAAGGTCTTTCTTTTCTAATGGTTTGAGGGAAGTCTGCTCATTCGCATTTCCTGGAAATAGAGAAAACGCAAGTGGAATTCCATCCCCATTCATAAACAATCCCATTTGGATGAGCGGATTTGGTCTATGTTCTTTGTTTTTGTCATATTTCTTACTGCCATCTTCCTGTTCAGTTTCAAAGTAATAATTCGAACAGTCATAATAAAAAATCTTATCATTTCTTTCTCCGAGAAAGTGGGAATTTTTGTAAACTTCTATCTGGATAAGATCAGATTCAGCACCAAGAACATCCAATGCACGGTAGACATCATGGAGTTCGTAGGAAGGTTTTTCTAAAAACTCGGAAGCCACTTTGTAAGAAGAACGCTTGATGCAAGGTTCTAAGATTCTGCACGGCGAACAGACGTGTCCGAAGGAACCCGTTTCTTCCATGCATTGTAACCCGAACGTGAAACGCCTAATTTTTTCAGTATTCCGCTGACAGAAACCTGACGTTTCACGGGCAGGAATTTGATTTCTTTCACGTACTCAGAAGTAGCCGTGTAAAGAGCTTTTGTCAGTTTCCCAGAATACCGATTGCTTTTTTTAACACTTCAAGAGCATCCTTCGTATCTCGTAATTCACGCTGCAATCTTGCAATCTCTTTCGCTTCCTCACTTGCATAATTTCCAGAACCACGGGTAGGAACCTCTCCTTTATGTTCCTTTGCTGCTTTCATCCAGTTTTTCAGTGCAGATTCGCTGACTCCAAGATTCTCAGAAGCCTTGCGAAGTGGCAGCTCCGGATGATCCAAGCGATACTGTACTGCATCCTCTTTAAACTGTTGGGAATATTTTGTACCTTTTGCCATAACCATTCTCCTCCTTGATCTATGACTATCATATACTATTTATTGAAAATGGTCATGTTTATTTTGTACTATTTATATTCTAACATCAATCCTTTCGGCAGAAATATGGAAAAAGTCCCTCGCCTTGCGGCGAAGGACTATACTTTCAATCCAACCATTTATATACCGCATATCGGTCAGCGGTAGACTTTCTTTTCTGTTCTGTATTCTAACAAGCGAACTAACAAAAGTCAATATCTGCACCAAAATAAGATCCCAAGCGGCAGAAGGTAGTAGGTAAGCCTCTGCATAGTATTTTGCCCGTTTTGAGAAAAACTGCTTGCGGTTTCCACCAGATATGCTATACTAATCGTAGCGGAAAGGTATGATGTTTTCTTCTGCGTATCTCCCAAAACATCACAATTCTAATCGGAATGGTAAGAAGACTGTATGCACTGCATATGGTCTTTTTGCTTTGACGATTTTTCTTGCTTTTGCCATGCATGCATATATGATACAATTACAATGCAGTAGGCAAAACAATGTAAGTGTCCATGTGACACAGAACGCTCCGAGTGTCCAAACCTAGGGCGTTTTCTTTTTATTTTTCGAAAAAACTACCAGAAAACTTTGTATTATATCTTTTTTTGTAGTATACTGGGCATGAGCGCGAATCAGTTTTTAGGTATCACTAATAAGCCTGCACATGCAATAGCAGGCAACACAATCCCTATTTACTAGAGATAGTATCATATTTGTTTATCAATTGCAAGACTTAGTAGTACAAAAAGTGGATTTTTTTGTGCCTTTTGGCTGTAAGTGGGGATTCTAATTTTGAAACTACCAACTGATTCGACACACAATCATATCAATCAAACATGAAGGAAAGGAAGACAATGAAAAGACGAGTATCATTGAAAAAAGGCACTATCTATTTGCTTTCGGCAAGTATGCTTCAGATGTCAGCTGTGCCGACAATGGCTGAAAACACTGTCGTTGAGAGCAACACCGAGCTTGAAACATACACAGAGAATACACCGGATATGACTACGGCATCCCCTGCTGCTGAACCGACCACTGTTCTGGAAACTGTTGTTACAACAGAGACGGAAACCACGGTAGCTACAGTTCAGTCGCAGGGATCATTGCCGGAAGAAACCACTACGCAGGCTCCAGAAGCCGAATCGACAACAGTAGAGACAACATCTTCCGAGCAGACAGAGCCAAGCACTGAGACACCGACTACAGCAGATCAAGAATCCGGCACGGAAACAACGCGGGAATCAACTATTGAATCATCTGAAACAGAAACATCAGACACCTCAGAAAGCGTTACCAAAGACTCGACCGAGGATGTAACAACAGAGGAAGAAACTGAAGAGGAAAGCAGCGAAGAAGAAAGTACAGAGGAAGAACTGGGTGAAGGTGTTGAAGAAACTTTCTACTCCAAAGCATACACGAGTGTAGATGCTCCAATCTATGCAGGCTGGAAAGATGGATCAGCCATACTTACTTCCCTTCCGGCCGGATATCCGGTGTACGTCACAAGTCTTGTCCTGTTTAATGATGAACCAGTATGGGCAAGAATCATGTTTGATGTTAATGATTACAGTAGTGAGGGCTATGTAAGAGTTGATTCCCTTCAGATCGACTATAGTGGCAATATTGCCCTTATGGACGCGGATGAATCTCAGAGCTTCCCTGCCGATTATCAAGCATCCTTAAATGCACTCCATCAGGCACATCCCAATTGGATTTTTAAGCCGATCTATGTTGGGGACACGTTTTCTTATGCAATCAGTGAGCAGATGAGTACACCTGCAAGAGCACTGGTTAACATGTACTACAACGAAGGATACCGCTCGCTGCTTGATAGAGATTACGATTGGCGCACCAATTCATGGAAACAGTGGGAACCAAGCTGGGCAGCAGCTTCGGAAGAAACAGTTCGCTACTACATGGACCCAAGAAATTTTTTAAACGAGAACGACATTTTTATGTTTGAATCACTCACATACGAGTCCTATCAGAATCAGGCAGCTGTAGAAGCCGCAATAGCAAATACATTTATGTCAAACGCAAATGTACCTGGCACTAACCATACATACTCATGGTTATTCTGCTGGATAGGAGAGAAGTACAATATCAATCCTGTCGCATTAGCCAGCCGTGTCAGACAGGAGCAGGGGGCAGGCAATTCAGCTATGATTTCCGGCACTTACGCAGGATATGAGGGTTTGTACAATTACTTCAATATCCAAGCAACCGGATCAACCAGAGACGAGATTTTACAAAATGGTTTAAAAGAAGCTCGCACTGGTTCTACCATGATGCTTCCAGACGGGACCGTATCAACAGGCTCTTGGGATACCCCGGAAAAGGCATTGATTGGTGGTTCATTGAAGTTTGCAAACCATTATATTCTTCGCAATCAGAACACGTTATACGCTCAGAAATTTGACTATGACGGTGCATTTAATGGCAAATACTGGCACCAATATATGACGAATATCATGGCAGCTTACTCAGAAGGTAATCAGGTTAGTCGTTCTTATAGAGCAACCGGACAGACGGACAACAACATCGTATTCTTAATCCCAGTATATGATGAGCGTCCAGAATCCTCTCCTAAGCCAGCTGAACGCAAGAATCAAAACAGCTGCATAAACTCCTTAACCGTAAACGATCAAGAAGTGATTGGAACCTTTAGCAAAGATCAACGCGACTTCTATTTCAACGTGGATGCTGACACCACCTCTGCAGATATTCAAGTCAAAGCAGCCGCAGACACCTCATCTGTACAATTTAACAACATCGGTGATCTGAAGCACAAAGTTGAAGTAACAAAGATCACCGTAACAGCAGAGGACGGTTCTTCAACCACATATCGTCTGATTGTTGGTAATGGTGTTGAGATTACAGAAGGTTTCTTTGACGGATTTGATGTTGAAGCATACAGAAAGCGCTATCCAAAGTTAAGCAGAAAATATGGTGATGATCTGGATGCCTACTATGAGCATTACCTTCTGACTGGAAAGGAAGCAGGCTGGGACGGCTCTGCGAATGGTCCATTCCCGCAGGCTGCTATCCACAATGGTGTTGACTACTCTCCAGTATTTGATGCAACCTATTATTTAAACAAGTATGCTGACTTAAAGGCTGCCTTTGGAAACGATGCCTCTGCCGCCCTCAACCACTTCGTTAATTACGGAATTAAAGAAGGACGTCAGGCATGTGAAGACTTTAACGTCAACACCTATAAGAACAACTATGAAGATCTTCGCAAGGCTTTTGGAAGCAACAATAGCTTATATGTAAGTCACTATCTGGAATATGGTTTAAAGGAAGGTCGTGAAGCTCAGAAGGTTCTTGAAAGCGCAAAACCGGACGACAAAAAGGACGAGAGCAGTGCTTATGTACCGACAGCAGAAGAGAAGAAGTATGCAGCTGTATACGATTACACATTCTACAAGAATGGCTACGAGGATCTTCGCAAGGCATTTGGCAATGATTCGTCCAAATACTTTGAGCACTTCTTACAGCATGGAATGACAGAAGGACGTCAAGCTTGCAAGGCATTTGATGTCAGAACTTACAAAGAAAACTATGCTGATCTTCGCAAAGTATTCGGTGACAATAACGTCCTTTACTACAAGCATTACATAGAATATGGCCAGAAAGAAGGTAGAAATGCTGTTTCTACTACGATTACTGGCAACATAAGCAACAAAACGGATAAAGCAGACGATAGCACCTCTGCTTCCATACCGGCTATTTACAAAGGCATTGATTATGCGCCAGTATACAACTACGAGTATTACAAGAAGAGCTATGCTGATCTAAGAGCTGCCTTTGGCAATGATGAGAAGAAGTATCTACAGCACTTTGTAGAGAACGGAATGGCAGAGGGTCGTCAAGCAACAGCGACATTCAATCTTGCCGCCTATAAAAATCGCTATGCTGATTTGAAAGCTGCCTTTGGTAGCAACAATGTCGCCTACTACATGCACTACATTACAAATGGAAAGGCAGAGGGTAGAAACGCAGCCAACTAGCAAAAATTGCAAAAGTCAGTAAGGAGAAAATTAAGGGTAAGTATATGCTTTTTGCAAAAAGTCCTCTGCCAAATCAGTTAATCAACTCCTGACGTTGGCAGGGGATTCCCTCTTAGAAAATTATTGAAAAAGTGCACATTTTATGGTACAATTTTATTGTTTGTAGCCGTATTAAAAATTAGAAAATACGCGGTGATATTCCCCAATAGGCTAATCCTTACTGGGTAGTTAGCCGTGCTAAAAGGAGGAAATTTTTTTATGAACAAAAAGGAATTAGTCGCAGCCATTTCTGAAAAGTCAGGTTTAAAAAAGGTAGATGTTGACAGAGCACTTGATGCTTTTACTGCTGTAACAGCAGAGGCATTGGCAGCCGGCGATAAAATTCAATTAGTAGGGTTTGGAACTTTTGAAGTTGCTGAACGTCCAGCAAGACAAGCGCGAAATCCAAAGAATGGCCAAATGATCGAGGTTGCCGCATCCAAGACACCTCGATTTAAGGTTGGAAAAGCTTTAAAAAATTCTGTCAATAGCTAAGATTAGTCAAATATCTTGACATACTCCCACGGTTAAAACCGTGGGCTTTCCCGCCTAATTTTTGTAAAAAACGTAACTAAAAAAATTTTTTGTTACAAAAGCTTAAAAACGTACAAAATAACTCCCCTACGGTGTGCTTACACTGCAGGGGAGTTCGTCTAAGCATGGGATGTCAAAGCCGTCCATACAAATCAGCAGGGACATAATCCTTCAGATCCGCAGTTGTTAATTGCCAATCCATCCAGCTCGTGCAGTCAAGATGACCTTTCTTCTTTGCGGTTGTTGTTTTTGAAGATAGATACTTTTCAGAAAGATCAGTAAGTGTTTGTCCATTGATTAGTCCAAAGGAAATGCTTTCCCGTTTCTGAAAATCTTTAGCAAAGTTTTTGGCTTCTTCCGAGAAGTCGCTTGTCGTGATAAAAATGATGTAATCAAGCTTGACTGGGTAAGCAACCGCAGCACCCACAAGTTTTTGCAGCATCGGACGTCCAATCTTGGAGTCTGGCGCATAGCATTTGCATTCGACAATTCCTTTCTTGCCATCTGGATCATTGACGATTACATCATAGCCACCATCATTTGTATGTCTGGTTGTCTGCGCCCGCTTACCCATCGCGCGAAAGAGAGCAGCGCAATACTCTTCAAATTCAAACGGATCGCTTTGGAAACGTCTGTGCAACTCTTTCGAGGAGCCGCTTCGGTAAGATGATAGTGCGGAAAACTGCGATTCTTGCTTTTTAAGTTCTTGGCTACAAGGAGCAATCTCGAAGCCTTCCTCGCGAAGATGGCGCACAAGCCGCATCATTTGAAGTGGGTTTTTCATGAAAATCTTGTAGGAGTCAATGAGCAGGCAACTACTTTGCCAGTTAACATGATTTCCCTTGCGTCTTTGATCACGAGTTCCGTCTGCATTGGCATATTGCCAAGATGGAAAGCGCAGCTCATAAGTATTCTTCGAAATAGGCAGTCGTCTTTTGATGATGGTCTGCTTTGGCAACCGGCTGATATGGTAGCGGTGAGCAAAGCGTCTTGGCAATAAAAGGCGATATACCCTCTGCAAGATAAGCATAGAAAGAAGTATAAGAAAAGCTGCCACTGCGTATTGAAAATATTTGATTAAGGTGGCAGAGGAAATTCCGGTGACTTTCTCCAGAAAAGTGGGCAACTGCGACGCAAATTGAGATAGTGCATTAAACATCGCAGAAAAAGAAGCCTTAAGTAAATCTAACGACATATGTATTTTCCTTTCACATTTTCCTATCAAAGTAGGCAGAGTACCACGTCCATAGGAGTTACACACCGCATGGGCGTGGAGACTTCATTCTCATATGTCATATTTTAACATTTTTTGATCAGCAATGCAACGACCAGACCATGCGAAAAGCTAGAAAAAACAAGGCTTCCTGAAACGACTCCTAACAATATTAGGAGTTGTTCACTGGCCCATTAAAAAACCAACTTGCATCGCGTTTCCATAGTTGATATACTATAGTAAAAGAACTCTTGTGAGAAAGGAAAATTTATGAAAGATATTCTTATTAGACTTTTTAGTAAACTGTTATATGTACTTTTAGAATCATTGAAGGTGATTATAAAATTTATTCTAATTCCAGCAATATTTCTAACAATATTGCGTAATACCAATATTGAATCATGGGTACTGAAACATCCCATTGCTGTCTGTAGTATATCTGTCGGATGTTCGGTACTTGGGCTAGGTATTTCCTTTTTATGCACAAAAAAAGAGATTAGTTCTCGTCCGCTACAATTTTTGTCATATATACTTAGGGGCTGTGGCGAACTGGGAATTGGTTTTGCAATAGCAGAATTCTATATCATTCCCAAAATATACGAATTAAGTGTAGTCGAAACTGTTCCTGAGTCAATACCAGCAGATAATTCAAAATTGGAACCAATAGTAATTGCATACCTAGTTTTCATGGTTCTTGTAGTATTAGCTGTTCTTTGGCGCACAATAGTTGAAGATGGATTGCTTGTCTTTGGGATTGTCTTATGCATTGGTGTAGTAATTGCTTTTACCTGCTTTGCGGTGACTTCCTCAATAAATCGCTCACTAGATTCAGCGACCACTCAAATCGAATCTCAATCGGCAGAGGAAGAAACCTCTGCCGATTCTTTTTCCAACAGTACCATAGCTTAAAGCCAACTTGCATCACCCTCTCTTAACTGATATACTATTCTTAGACGATGGCAGAAAGCCTTGTGGCTTCAAACTTCGACTGCTTCTGAAAGTCCTGCCACCGTATTTTGCATCAGGAAGAAAGGAGTGATTTCATGCAATATTTTCTCGTGGATTTTGAAAATATCGTAATTAACAACGTGCAAGATTTACCTGGCATGCAAACTGGTGATACTGTTGTTATCTTTTTCTCAGAAGCATGTAAAACGATTTCTCTTGATTTCCTTGCTTCTGTAACCAAGTATGATGTTAGATTGATCTGTTATAAGGTAACAACGGGAACAAAAAATGCATTGGATTTTCAACTGGCTTCTCAGCTGGGACATCTAATTCAAGAGGATAACCTGGCAACTTTCTATATCGTTTCAAAAGATAAGGGCTATGATTGCTTGAATAGCTATTGGAAAGAGCAGCATGTGGCTGTTAAGCGTATTACCTTAGACACGACTCTACCTTCCGATAGTTCCAATGACACCGAAGATCAGTTACTGGCTATTATTGATTCTTCGTTGCCAAGCTTACAGTCAACAACAAAGAAGAAAAAGAAAAAATCAAAAGCCCCTGCGCAGAATAGTAACAAGTCGAAAAAAGAAAAGAAATCTTGTACACTGGCAGAGGTTCGTGAGGTTCTTTCTGACAATGATTTACCCGAGAAAGTACATGCAATCATTAACCAATACAAAACGAAGCAAGAAATTAATTCGGCCATCATGAAGCTATTTAAGGACGGTCAGAAAACCAGTTCCGTTTGCAAGAAAATAAAGCCTCTGCTCAAGGGAAAGGGAAAGAAGTAGGAATTTATATTTTTTAGCTAAGAAGATTGGAGGTTGGAAAGTAATGCCCAAAAAGGAACTCGATAGTTACAAAGGAAAAACATTTTTTGATTTTTGGGAGCAAAGCCTTGCCATGGCAGATTTGAGATTGTTCGACAGCTGCTTGGAACGAATCAGCCAGCTCAAGCCAGATCAGCGAGAGATCGAATTTAAGGGTGGAGAGTTTGAGAAAATCATTGGTGTGGGAATGGTTTCAGAAGAGGACGTGGATTTCTTAGTCAGCAAAATCATGACCGTTTTTGAAGTATGGGATACATATACTTTTGATGATAGCCGATTCGCATTGATTTCGCTATTTGAGGAAGGAACTTGTTACCAAGATTCTGATGGCACCTGGGAAGTTAACCTTTTGTGCACAAAGACTGCCAAAAAATATCTGTTTACTCCAGCAGTCTTGCCGTATTTGAGATATGGGGTTAACCGCAGAATTGGGATTGAGAACAAGTATACATATGCATTGTTTTTGTATCTTTGGGACAATCGATATCGTGGCACTTGGTCGGTCGAAGTACCACGGCTAAAGGAAATCATTGGTTGTCAGAGTGAAGAGCTATATCAGGAATTTGATGTTTTTGAACTGCGAATTCTCAAAAATCCACTCAGGGAAATTGAGAAAGTAGTAGGTGTTAAGTGTGATTACAAACTTATTAAGAGAAAACGTGCAATTGTTGGAATTCAATTCTGCTTTGATCCTCTGCAACCCGCTCTTTCTTCTGTTGAATACTTCGAGAAGGCGAAACTCTTCTGCCAAACGCAAACTCCCTTCGCTGCTGAGTCAACATTGCAAGATCAATCGTCAATTCTGGAAGAAATTGGGAGTAAGTATTTTGAATGAAGTGGGACTGCTGCCACTTTGAGATATGCCGAAGCTCACGGCAAAGAGATTTTTCTTAATACACCGAAAAAAATGGAAAATGTAGAAAGGAGATTACAATGCCAACATTACAAAAATGGATCAACTTAACGTGCGATCCGCGTCGTGTGGCTGAGATTTGGAACGAAAGCCAGTCTTCAGATAAGCCGCTTGATATTGAGGCTGTAGCAGCTCATGTGAAGGAATTTTGCAAGCTTTTAGCAAGCCTCAAGCCGATTCAGTCTGATTACATAATGCTCGCTTTAAAGAGCTACGACAATGGTGTTGAAACTATTGATGCAGAACTAATAAAGGGTGATGATCTGCACAGATCTGGGATGTTTCTTAGAGACGAGTTTATTCTTAAAGAGAAACCACTTCCCAACATCTCTCAAAACAGTAGCAATCAAGAATTAGAGGTATTCTTGGAGAAAACCACTGGATGGGTGCCGCAGGCATTTGCCTACGAGTACACTCCATGGGAAGAGGTTCTTGGCGCATCAGTATTGTTTCCGAATGTTACGCATGTGGGAAATGAGGAATTTTTGGCTGCTGCACTCTACAATATGTCATTTAACGGCATGACAAAAGAAGCTCAGGAGCAGGAGCGAAAGAAGCTGACCGATGCTCTGGAAGAAATCAAAAGTGCTGCTTGTACTTATACAGCACATGAAATACTTTCTGATCCGGAGCAAACAGAAGAGGAGACAGCCAATGAAAAACGCCAAAGCTTGCTGGATCGCGCAATGACAAGATATGCTTGGCTTATGGAGATTTGCTATCTGTACGATGACAAGCTTTTCTTACGCTAGAGCAATGAGAACGGTAGCAATGGTCGGATCAAACGGGTTAATCTCGAAGATCTTCCAAAGGAGCTTACGGCAGAAGAGCGAAAAATGCTTGAAGAGGTTGCGAAACGTCCGCTTGTCTTTGACGAAGACTGTCCAGAGTTGACTGAGGATGAACTGAAACAGTTCCGCAGTGTTTCGCATCCGTTTGGAAAATGATGACATTGCATCTTTGGGAGGTAGGATTGAAAAAACAAACTCAATCGATTTGCTAGATCAGTATTTTATTATGACATACTCCCACGGTTAAACCCGTGGGCTTTCCCACCTAATTTTTGTAATAAAGTATAGTATGCTGTGATGTACAGCATGGGGACAAAAGAAAACAATAGAGAGGAGGACGAGACAAGGTCAATAACCCCGCCTAAGTCTCCGACTATAGGCGAGGCTTGCAAAGAAGCAAG
>OOIF01000807.1_pt1 | contig 32444 bp, 30 predicted proteins | sample 1691961 | NCBI WGS metagenome assembly OOIF01 (sample SAMN06348146, study PRJEB24527) | human gut metagenome | biome: human gut; feature: ankylosing spondylitis patient; material: feces | host: Homo sapiens | place: China | collected 2015-10 | reverse complement strand
GCGGTATGGGCACTGAAACTACCAGTGCCGCATACCGACGTACTCAAACCCACGAACCGTAAAGCTTTTTTACCAAATTACTGGAATCCAAAGAAATCGGCAGCGCCCCCCTGTCACAAACTAGTCAGTTGCTGCAGCATATATCTTTTAACTTGTCAAAACGTTTCCGCTTTTCATCTCTACTAACTATTGCCTTTGGATGATACACATATGCTAATTCAACTTTACCCACTTTATTACAAATTTGTTGGAACCTTGTTTTATTACTTAAATAATTATATACTTCTTTTCCAACAGCAACAATAATATCAGGTTTAAACGCCCCAATCTCTTCTAAAAAAATTTCCTCAAAAACCGGCTTAACCCAATCTCTTTTTTTCATAGACCTAAGTGATACAAAGTTTTCTTCATCTTTAGCAGTAATCTCATATCTGAATAGATTTGTTGTATATACATTTTTTATTTTGTAATTGTGCATAAATGAAATTACCATTTGACCATAAGCTTTTGATCCTGTAAGCTGTTCCTCTTTTTTGCAATTATCTATATCCAAGTCTTTTGATCTCCACAAATGTTTACACAAAAAATCTTTAGGTTCCGCTTTTTCAATTAATTCGTTAAAACTTTTACTTTTATCATAAGCAAAACAATCTTTTAAATTATTAGCAGGCGAATCAAATACAAGCATCACTCTTGTTTCTTCATCTATTTCTTGATTATCCTTAAAAATAATTTCATCACCTTCATGATTTAGATTATAAACTTCCAACAAATCTAATCCATGATTTCCATTGGAAATGATACCACATCTAAAGTTTGTATCCTTTAGTATTGTATCCAAACCATGTTTCATGCCTAATATTTCGTTTTCATCATCTATGTCTTCATTATTTATATTCTGCAATTTTGCATAATAATGTCCATTTTGATCTTTTTCAAATTTATGATACCTCCCTACCTTTTCATCATAGCACTGGTACAACCCACTAAAATTAAAATCATTCATTATTTTACGACTTTCTTCGGCCGTTATTTTTTCTACACTCATTCCAATCCTCCCCTTTTTCCAAAAATTTGTAATTATTATACATCATTTCCATGCAGATTTGTAGGCACTTTCTCCATATAAATCTATGTTTTTCTATTTCCTTGAATAATACTCTTTTCCAGTCTCCAAACATATTCCGGCGAGCCGCCCATTTTGTGAACAGGCACCGCAATCCAATGCGATATGATTATTCTTGCGATAAATATAACCCGGTCTATCATTTCCAGAAATTGTCTGCGTCGGTGTATGACCCGTGATCACTATTTTATTTTCGTAATATGGCATCTGATAATTTGCACGCGTCCACAACAAATCATCAATAGCATATTCTTCAATTGGCTTTCTATAAGAAAAATTATTCAAACCGGCATGAACCAAAAGATATTTTCGTCCCTGAATTTCCAATTCCACATATGCTTCAAACTCACCAATAAAATCGAGCACTTCCTGCCGTTCTTCATTCGACAATTTACTAAATTGATCCATCGTCGTTTTTCCTCCATTATGAAACCAATCAAACATTATCATCACTTGATTTTTGTCAAGAGTTTGAATAAAATCTTCTGTTATTTCATTCATCATAAGTTTCAAACTCTCCAATGCCATCCATTCATGATTTCCTGCGATACATACACAATTTGGCAGCGTCATCAGATACTGCAATGCCTTAATGGGATCCGGTCCACGATCGACAACATCCCCCATTACATACAATTCGTCATTATCATTGAATTTCATTGTTTCAAGCAAAATCTTTAATTGTTCAAATTCCCCATGAATATCACCAATTACATACGTCGCCATTTTTACCCCCTCTCTTTTCTCCAATGTCTACATAATAAAACGCCTATAATCACTTATTATACTCCTTCGTTATTCTATTGTCATTATCTATATTAGTCTGTAATCCCAATTTACAGGCAATTAAGATATTACAAATTTCATAGATATATACACAACTAAACATTACTATTATTTAAAATGCAAGTAATTTACAGCCCTCCCAAAAAGTTAGCAACGCTTTTGTCTTTTTGCGAGAAGAAAGGTTGCATATGAGGTCAAAGTTATTAGTTTGCATCAGGGGTTCGTTGGCAATCTTTTTGGATTCCCCGTAATTTATCAAGAAAAGATTTGGGGTGAGTGGGTACAAACACGTGGGTATGAGGCATTGCGTATTTTGCATGCCCATACCCTTACGCGTTTGTTAAGCGGGAGCACCCACGAAGCACAAACTTTTCTTGATAAATTACGAAAACCAAAAAGACGCCAACGCCCCCTAACACAAACCAAAACTCAGTTTAACTTGAAAGATATCTCTTTTTCTACTAAAATAAGAATTAAGATTGAAAAGCAAACGCGCACTTTTTGAGTTTTGCGCAGATTGAGAGGTTAGTATGGATAATCGAAATTTTACTTTGCTTACTGATTTTTACGAAATCACAATGATGCAGGGCTATTTTAAAAATCATGCATCAAATTGTGTTGTTTTTGATTTATTTTACCGTCAGAATCCAGATGATGGTGCGTATGCCGTATGTGCCGGACTGGCTCAGGTAATTGACTATGTCAAAAGCCTTCACTTTGATTATGAGGATATTGATTACTTACGTGGTCTTGGCGTGTTTGATGAAGACTTTTTGGATTATCTGGCAAGTTTTCATTTTACGGGGGATATTTATGCGATTCCGGAAGGTACGGTGGTCTTCCCACGCGAACCGCTTTTGAAAGTTGTCGCGCCAATTTTAGAAGCGCAGCTAGTGGAAACAGCACTCTTAAATCTGATTAACCACCAAAGCCTGATTGCAACAAAGGCTTCCCGTGTCTGCTATGCAGCAAAGGGTGGCGGCGTTATGGAATTTGGTCTGCGGCGCGCACAGGGACCGGATGCCGGTACATTCGGGGCACGTGCGGCTGTCATTGGCGGATGTATTGGTACAAGCAACGTAATTTGCGCAAAAGAATATGACGTTCCCGCACTTGGCACGCATGCACACAGCTGGATTATGAGTTATGGGGATGAATTGACTGCATTCCGTAAATATGCCGAATTGTATCCGAATAACACGACACTTCTTGTTGACACCTATGACACCCTTCGTTCGGGCGTACCGAATGCCATCCGTGTATTTGAGGAATTGAGCGAGCAGAACCGCATGCCGAAAAAATATGGCATTCGTCTCGACAGCGGCGACCTTGCTTACCTTTCAAAGAAAGCAAGAAAAATGTTAGACGACGCGGGATTTCCGGACGCCGAAATCTGTGCTTCAAGTGATTTGGATGAATATCTGATTGACTCTCTGCTCTCACAGGGTGCCTGCATTGATTCCTGGGGCGTTGGCACAAACTTGATTACATCCAAAAACACACCTGCGTTTGGCGGTGTATACAAATTGGCTGCGGTAGAAATTGACGGAGAAATGATTCCAAAAATCAAATTATCCGAAAACCCGGCAAAAATCACAAATCCGGGCAACAAAACGGTTTACCGCATTTACGACAAAGAATCCGGCAAAATCCGCGCCGACTACATAACGCTTGCGGATGAAACCTTTGACGAATCCAAAGATTTGCTTCTCTTTGACCCGAATGCTACTTGGAAAAAAACGCGTCTTGAAGGCGGCACCTACACGATGAAAGAAATTTTAGTTCCTATTTTCAAAAACGGACAGTGTGTTTACGACTCGCCATCCGTTATGGAAATTCAAAAACACTGCAAGGAGCAATTGGAAACGATGTGGGAAGAATCAAGACGTCTGGTTAATCCTCAGGAAGTATTTGTTGATTTGTCTGACAAGTTGTATGAAATGAAAAAAGAATTATTAAATGAAGTAGGACGCTGAGTAAGCGTCCTACAAATTGTTATTTTCGTATACAAAGATACAAAACATTTCCATCCTTCTAACTCATCAAATAATAGCCATAGAAGGGCATAATGTTTCTTCCTTTTCTTGTACTAATTATTCTTTGTTTTCTTAAAAATTGTCTGCAACCGCGGAATCCCAAAATAAGCCACACAAAAGCCAAAAATTCCCCCAATGGTATTTAACATTACATCATCAATATCAACACAACGGTAATTTACTTGTAACATAGCGTTAAATGCTCCCTGCCAAACTTCTACTAAAACTGTTACAAGAATAATGCAGCATAATACCTTGAAAAACTTTTTGCCTTCTTTAAAATAATAGCAAAGTGAAAAACCAAAAGGTATAAATAAAAGAATGTTTCCAAAAAATTGATAACACAAAGTGCCATATGTATGATATGTTATTGCTTCACCAAAAATAGATATTATTGTATGAAACGGAATAAAATTATTCCCCAGTCCTTCTCCATCCGTAATCATCGTCTGCAATAATTCATCTTGATACGGAAATGGAAAAAAGCATACACAAACAATCAACATAACAGACAAAAGACAACCCATTGTCGATAAATACCTTTTATCTCTCAAATCCCGGTTTAATGCTCCCATAACAAACATGCAAATTATAAGAAACGCAAAAAAGAATAAAATAAACTGTGCTGTAATCATATAAACTCCTTTCCCTCCAGCAATATTATCTCTTTTTCCATCAATTTCTAATTAAATCCGTAAATCTTCTGTGACAAACTATAACCCCACACGACAATCTTTCTGCCGGCTTTGCTGCGGAACTGCATCGGCTTACTCAGTGCCATTTTATTTATCATGCGGTACATGATTTTATTTTTATTTTTCAGGTACTCCCATAATTCCTCGCGTTTCAGCAGGCTTTCTTCCGAGCCTTCTTTAATGAGAAATACAGAACTAACCGTCATCATCATTGTCAAATATTTTACCATGTAATCGCGCAGTTTTTTGTTCTTGATTTTTGTCAAATCATACGCATCAATCATCAATTTGTTGACTTTAATCTGCTGGTCGATACGTCCAATCATTACTTTTTCGTTTACCGACTGGTCATCTCTTCCGATAAAATAACGATACAAATCGGCATTCACGTAATACATTTTTTTCACAAACGGAAGCGGATTATAAACAAAAATGTTATCTACATAAAACGTATGTCTTGGCAGTTCAAGCTGGCAGTCGCGAAGCATTTTCGTCCGGTAAATAACCGAATGCATCAAAATGTTCTGACTAATCTTAAAGCGTTTTACATCATTCCACGTAAATACCTGATTTTCCGGAAAAACGCCATCGTAGCGAATCACTTTGTGTTTGTGAAGGCTTGGCTTTTCGTAAACATAATTAGCAAGCAGCATATCCACGCCGGAACCATCTTCCACAAAACTGCGAAGCACATCCAAAATCTTAAGGAATGCCCCTCTGTCAAACCAGTCATCACTGTCGAGCACCTTGTAATACAAACCACTTGCATTGGCAAGACCGGTATTTACTGCTGCCCCGTGGCCCCCGTTTTCCTGGTGAATCGCCCGTACAATCGTCGGATGTTCTTTTTGCAGACGGTCGGCAATTTCAGCCGTTTTATCTGAAGAACCATCATTTACCAGAATAATTTCAACATCTTCGCCACCTACTAACGCGGTTTCTACTGCATGCTCCATGTAATCCTGCGAATTATAGCAAGGTATCGCAACCGTCAATAGTTTCATTCTCAAAACCCTTCTTTCTTAAATTTCCTCTGCCACCGTCAGTGCACGGTCCACAATCGCATCAATATTATAATACTTGTATTCAGCCAAACGTCCCAACAGATAGAAGTTTGGAATCTTATTAACAAGTTCTTTGTACTTCAAAAACAGAGCATCATTTTCAGCGTTATTAATTGCATAATAAGGAATTTCCCCGTCTTTTCCCTGATAAGGCATCGGGTATTCTTTCACAATTGTCGTATCCTTTGCATCCAACTGGCCGGACAAATACTTAAACTCTGTTATACGGGTAAAATCTTCCGACACCGTGTAGTTTACTACACCGTGGCTCTGATAAAATTTCTTGTCATAGTGCTCAAAATCAAACCGCAGCGAACGATACGGAAGTCTGCCAAAGCGGCATCCAAACAGCTCATCCAAAGCTCCGGTAAAAATCACATTACCGGTAAATGGCTGCCCCTCAAAAAGAACCTTATTTTCTGCCTCCGGGTCAATGGTAAGAACCGATGCAGCCTCGCAATTTAAGCGCACTTCAATGCCCGGATAATCGAGCATTTTTTCAAAAATCGGCGTAAATCCTTCCTTCGGAAGTCCCTGATATTTATCCTGAAAATAACGGTTATCTCTGGATAAAAGAACCGGAACTCGGCCAGACACAGCCGGATCGATTTCCTTCGGCGATTTGCCCCACTGCTTCATCGTATATTTCAAGAAAACATTTTCATATACATACTGAGCAATCTCCTGTAACTCTTCATTTTCATGATTCATAAGTTCCAGAATCGGAACTCTGGCACCTTCGCCAAAATTATCAATTAAAAGCTTTTCCAAATGCGGCGCGCGCTCGCCGTACACAAGCTCCAGCGTATTTAAGTTAAACGGAATTGGCAATTCTCTGCCGTATACATTTCCAACAACTTCATGGCGGTACTCATACCAGTCGGTAAAACGTGACAAATACTCATACACTCTATCAATATTGGTATGGAAAATATGCGGTCCATACTGATGAATCAAAATGCCATAGTCGTCTTTTTTGTCATAGCAGTTGCCGCCGACATGGTCTCTGGCGTCAATTACTAACACCTGCTGTCCTTTTTTCTCAGCCAGCTCTCTGGCTACCACAGCACCGGCGAAGCCGCTGCCAATCACAATACTATCGAACATATCTGTCCTCCCTCATTTATTCCTTATTATTCCTATTTTACCAAACCTAGCGAATAATATCCACTATTAATTTCGGAATCCTTGGAGCTTCTTTCGAATACCGGATACTGCTCTCAAACATTGCCATTCCACGGTTCAATTTTTCTTTTGTTCCTGCATAGCAGATGGCAATCGGTTCGCCTTTTTTCACGGTATCTCCAATTTTCTTTTTCAAGTAAATACCTGCGCTCATATCAATGACGCTGTCTTTGGTCTCCCTGCCGGCACCCAAAAGTCCTGCTGCCACACCAATCTTCTCGGTATCCATCCCGGATAAAAATCCATCTTCTGCAGCAAGCACTTCTCCCTCAAATGCGTCTCTCTCAAAAAATTCCGGATGCTCTACATAACGGATATCGCCGCCCTGCGCCTGTACCATTTCTTTGAATTTTTCAAATGCCTGTCCGGACGAAAGAGCTTTTTTCGCCATCCTTTTTCCCTGACTGTGGCTTACATTTTCCAGCCCAAGTGACAGCATCATACCGGCTATCGCCACACTGACTTCTTTGACATCTTCCGGGCCTCCTCCTTTTAACACCTCAATCGCTTCTTTTACTTCCATGTTATTGCCGATTGCAAATCCGAGCGGTTCCTCCATGCCGGTTAAAATTGCCACGGTCTCTTTTCCCGCATGATTTCCAATTGCCACCATATGTTTCGCAAGTTTTTTCGCATCTCTTGTATTTTTCATAAATGCTCCGCTGCCCGTCGTGACATCCAAAACAATTTTGTCACTTCCTGCCGCCAGCTTCTTGCTCATAACCGACGCTGCAATCAACGGAATACTGTCCACTGTAGCTGTTACATCGCGGAGTGCATACAAAAGTTTGTCCGCCGGTGCCAGATTTCCGGTCTGTCCAATCACGCTGATTCCCGTTTTTTTCACCGTTTCAAAAAACTCCTCTGCCGAAAGGTCAATGCGAAAACCGGATATCGACTCCAGTTTATCTAGCGTTCCCCCGGTAAATCCAAGTCCGCGTCCACTCATTTTTGCCACCGGCACGCCACAAGCCGCCACAATCGGTCCAACAATCAGTGTTGTCTTGTCGCCAACACCGCCCGTCGAATGTTTGTCCACTTTAATTCCTTCAATCGGTGACAAATCGACCAAATCTCCGGAATCCCGCATTGCCAGAGTAAACGCCGCCAGTTCCTCATTTTCCATGCCATTAAAGTAAATTGCCATCAGCATGGCAGACATCTGATAATCCGGAATTTTCCCTGCCACATAATCCGTTATCATAAAATCAATTTCTTCTTTTGTCAGTGTCTCTCCATTCTTTTTTTTCTGGATTAAATCAACAAATCTCTCTTTTCCCATGTGAAATACCTCCTATATAATACGACCGTTCCCATAAACCCAATCGAAACGATTTCCGTTAGTTATAATGTAACATATTCTAGCCATTCCTGCCAGTAATTTACGGTTTTTTGCCCGCAAAATAATGAACCCATTCAAAATCCGAACACTCCGCATTTTTCCATGTCATCAAATAAAATTCTAAATCCCTGCCAGGCACCTTTACCATGTTGGCAATCCCAAGAACCGGCGACGGAAAGTCCTTGCAGTAATAGAGTTCTTTCCCATCAATCTTCTTCTCCCATGCATTGGCATCCAATTTCCCACCATAGATGCCATTCCCCGTCAACAGATATCCGAAATCGTCATCAATCACAAGACCGGAAGTGCTGCTTTCCGATGTCATTCCCTCACATTTTATAACCTTTTTCGGCACACTTTCATAAAGTGATTTTTTCATAATCAACTGCTGTCTCGGTGCCACCACATAATAGTTTCCTTCCGTATCAAACCCTGCTGATATATCATCAATTTTTCCATCTTTGGCAAGAAATTTTTCTTCTACACTGTCGTACTCTATTGCCTGTCCGTCCGTGGCATCTTCCTTTAAGGAAAAGAAAAACACAAGACGTGATTCGTTAATCACACTAAACGATACAATCTTTTGCCCTTTTACACGTGACGTAATATCAGGGATATGAAGTTCCCGGATTTCCCTATTTTTCTTGATTTTATACAGCTGGCATTTTGTTTTACTATTATCACTATACATCACGTACAAATTCTGCTTTGTATCGGCTGCAATCTGAATTTCACCATTGCCGCAGTTTTTTGCAATAAAATCACTCCATGCCGTTTTTTTCATCACCCATTTCTTATCTTCCTCCCACCGGCACTCCATATAAGAATCTTTTCCGGAAGTCTGCATGCGAAAAATATAATACGGCACCTCTTCATTTACAATAAGGTACATTTGTTTCATATCTTTTGAAAATGCAAGCTCCGGCTTTTGTATCTTTTCATATTCGTATGACTTATCTCGTTTTAGAGAAACTTCCTCTCTCGGTTGCACCGCAGCTTCTTTATCGCAGGAAATAACAAACAGACTCAAGCAACAAATCAGAAAACACCGAACCCACTTCATAGTAACTCACGCCCTTTCCTAAACTATCAACACAAAACTATTACTTTGTATTTTACTACAACTGAGATATGATGTCCATCATACTTTCAGCCAAGTTTTTAGACCAAGTTTTTAGAAGAAAAGAACCACATGCAACCTTATCCTTCATATATACCAAGAATAGTTGCATAGATTTTGAGAAAATTCAGCCGAAAGCAACCAAAAAGCAAGAAATTAATATAAAGAGTTGCATGTGTCGTACAATTTTCCCGAATAAAACCGAATAATGAGGTGAAAATGCAACCCTCTAGGCAAAAATCAAGCAAAAGAGTTGTTCCGGAAGTGTTAACCTCAAATTTTAGCCACAAATCACCCCCAAATTTCAGCCACAAAAGATGTAGCAAATATTCGTTATAAGTTTATTTAGATTTCGGCAGCTCAGAAGAAAATTTTTTCTTCTGAGCTGCCGAAATCTAAAGACAAGTCCTAACCATTACTTGCCTACACCCCCTCAAATATGTTATACTTTTGACGATTATTACACTTTATGAAAGGGGATTTTTTATGTCCACAACTACCATTGCGGTGTTAATTGCCTTCGTGTGTTATTTAGCGATGATGATTGGCATCGGCATCTTTTCGATGAAAAAAACAAACAGTACCGAAGATTATTTTCTTGGCGGAAGAGGCTTAAACAGCTGGGTTGCCGCTCTTTCCGCACAGGCTTCCGATATGAGCGGATGGCTCTTGATGGGACTGCCGGGTTCGATTTACCTTGCCGGAACCGGAAAAGCCTGGATTGCCATCGGATTGTTTATCGGAACGGCGCTTAACTGGATTTGCATTTCCAAACGCCTGCGCCGTTACACAATTGTAGCAAACAACTCTTTAACACTCCCGGAATTTTTCCAGAACCGTTTTCGCGATAAGAAAAAGATTCTTCTTGGAATTTCTTCCATTGTAATCGTTATTTTCTTCTTAGTGTATACCGCATCGGCACTGGCATCCGGTGGAAAACTCTTCCAGACCGTATTTGGTCTTGATTACCACTACGCACTTTTAATTGGTGCAGCCGTTATTCTGGCATACACGTTTATGGGAGGATTCCTCGCCGTATGTACCACCGATTTTGTGCAGGGAACCATGATGCTTATCGCTCTCTTAACGGTGCCAATTATCGCTTATGCCGCTATCAGTGGCGACTTCACCGGTGCATTAACCGCTCACGGTGTAGCAGAAAATTCAGACTTCTTAAGTTTGTTCTATATGGAAGGAAAACCATATCCGCTGATTTCCATCGTTTCTGACTTAGCCTGGGGACTTGGTTACTGCGGTATGCCACATATCTTAGTCCGTTTTATGGCTGTTAAGAGCGAAAAAGAATTGAAAAAATCCAGTGTAATCGCAATCGTATGGGTTGCCATTTCGCTGATTGCCGCATGCTTTATCGGAATCTTAGGACGCGGATTCTTAAATGAAACACTCGTAGAAACCGGTTCCGAAAATGTATTTATCAAAATGATTCAGCAGATTTTCGATGGCAACATCGTTTTAATCTTTATTGGCGGTTTGTTCCTTTGCGGAATCCTTGCTGCCATTATGTCAACAGCAGATTCCCAGCTTCTTGTCTGCGCCTCCTCCGCATCTAAAGATATTTTCAAAAATATTCTGAAACCGGAAGCAGAAGACAAAAAAGTATTAAATGTAAGCCGTATTACGGTTCTTGTAATTGCTGTCGTTGCCTGCATTATCGCATGGAACCCGGACAGCAGTATCATGGGACTTGTTTCTGACGCATGGGCCGGTCTTGGTTCCGCCTTTGGTCCACTCGTTGTGTGCTCCCTGTTCTGGAAACGTACCAACCTTCCGGGTGCCGTTGCCGGCATCGTATCCGGTGGATTGTTTGTTATCATCTGGGATTACCTTCCAATTCTTGGCGGTCAGACACCTTACGCCGTAACCGGAATTTACTCCCTGTTATTAGGATTCTTTGTCAGCCTTTTGTGCATTGTCATTGTCAGCCTTTTGACAAAAGCACCATCCAAAGAAATTGTTGAAGAATTTGAATCTGTCAAAACTTATCAGGAATAAATAGCAAAACCTACGGAGGTTTTTATGGAGTTTAAAGGTTTAAAAAAAATTCATGACGGTCACTTTATCCACCGCTATGATATCACATATGAAACGGTCGATGGAAAAGAAAAAGTTTATGAAATGATTAGCCGAAATCCGGACATTTCCACGCTTTCGGAGCTTCAGGCAAAAACACCGGACTCTGTCGTTTTAATCATGCACGATGAGAAGAACGAAAAAATACTGTTAAATAAAGAATTCCGCCTTGCCTTAGGCGACTGGGTATATAATTTCCCGGCAGGTCTGATTGATGAAGGCGAAGAGCCAATCGAAAGCGCAAGGCGCGAATTAAAAGAAGAAACCGGACTTGATTTACTGACGGTAAACGATATTCTTCCTTTAAGTTACAGTGCCATTGGCTTTGCCAATGAAACCAACCTCTGTATCGTCGGTGTTGCAGACGGCACCTTTTCCAAAAGCAGTTCCACTGTTGAGGAAATAAAAGCCGGCTGGTACACAAAAGACGAAGTCAAAAAACTTCTGAAAACGGAATTATTCGCCGCAAGAACGCAATCTTACTGTTACTTGTGGAGTAAATAAAAAAATGCTTAGAAGGCTAAAATCCTGACATCAGATTTCGCTTTCTAAGCATTTTATTTTCTAACATTTCTTACTTGGTTCCAAAGATTCGGTCTCCGGCATCTCCAAGTCCCGGACAAATATACGCATTTTCATTCAGACAGCGGTCTTTGCAGCCCACATAAAGCTGAATATCCGGATGTGCTTTCATCAGACGCTCAATTCCTTCCGGTGCAGCAATAATCGACATAAATTTAATGTTCTTTCCACCATGCGCTTTGATAAAATCTACTGCCGCCACTGCCGAACCACCGGTTGCCAACATCGGATCTACAACCACAATCGTTCTCTGGTCAATCGGTTCCGGAAGCTTACAGTAATACTCATGAGGTTCATGTGTTTCCTCATCACGGTACAAACCGATATGTCCGACTTTTGCTGATGGCACCAGTGATAAAATACCGCTTACCATACCAAGTCCGGCACGAAGAATCGGCACAATAGCTAACTTCTTTCCGGCAATCATCGGTGTCCGGCACGTCTCAATTGGCGTCTTAATTTCCACATCTTCAACCGGCAGATCACGGAGTGCCTCATATCCCATAAGCATGGCAATCTCCTCAATCAGACGGCGGAACTCATTCGTTCCTGTTGCCTCATTTCGCAAAATCGAAATCTTATGCTGAATCAGCGGATGTTCCATTATAGTAATCTGTTTCATTTTCTTTCCTCCATTTTCTTTCGCGTTTTCTATTATTGTACCTTTTCTTGTAAAAAAATACAATCTCGCATTATCTCATTCTTCATTTTTTTGCTGATAATAGAACTGAATCAAGCCAATTCTCGATTTTGTACCCGTTTTCTCATTCAAGGAAGAAATATGCCGGTACAAAGCCGCTCTCGAAATAAATAATTGCTTTGCCAAATCTTTCGCACTGTCATCGAAATTTAACAATGCCTCCAAAACTTCCGTTTCTCTTTTTGTGAGGGAATATTTTTTCGCAAATGCTCCTAAGTCAAGTGCCTGTGCATCTTCTGTCTTTTTCTTTCCCTGCTGCCTCTCCGTCGCAAACATCGCAATGCTGATAAGTGCAAACAGCACCAGCACAACAGAAGAAATCAAAATTACATTCCCACCTTCTACTAAGGCTATCGATCCTCCGGTCACGACCGCCGCTCCCGCATTGTTTACCGCTCTTCCCATGCCTGCCCAGAGTGCAGGAATGGAACTCTGTACCGCATAATTCATAAATCTCGTCGTAAAATAGACAACGAAAAATCCGGATGACAAATAAAAAATAACAAGTCCGGCAAGCACCGAGCCTCCTGTCACAATAACAAGCACACAGAGTACGGATAAAAGCGTGACGCAGAACATCACAATCGACATATACCGGTGTTTTTTTAAATCAAACAAAAAGCCTGCCAAAATTCCACTTACCGCCAATAGAAGCCTCGGCCACTGTCCAACATCCAAGCTTCCCTTTGCATGCTGCAGCGTAACCGCATTATCCAATGCCGCAAAAATCATCGTCATACACAAAACACATAAAACCAATATATATCCTGTTATTTTCTTCTGTTTTTCCCCCTTGTCCACAGGCTCTAACTCCACTGCTTCCTTTCGTATGAGCAGATAATAAACCGTGGCGGCAAAAAGAATAAATACAAAAATCAACTGTACCATCTGGCTGCGAACAAGATTGTTACATATAAACTGAAAAAGTAACCCCAGTGCATAAGCCACACCAATCAAAAGTGCCAGGTGCGAATCTCTGCCAACATAAAAAAGTGCATGATAATGCAGAGCACTGCCAAACAATCCAAGCAGCACAAATACAACACAGCCTGCAAAAAGACAGATGGCGTAACTATCCGCTTCATATAAAAAGAACAAGCAGACCGCCATAATAAGTGGAAACATGACTGTCACCACTCTTTTTACAAAAGCAGATTTTATCCTGTGAAATAGAGCATATAAAACAAAACCAATGACGCTGACACCCAGCACAATTCCCTGCGCACTCACTGCCTGCCGCGAATTCGAAAGCGTACCCATTATGTTCACAAATAAATATTCTGTCTCTAAAAATAAAAACGTAAAAATGGCTAATAAAACACCCGCCGTAAATCTCTTCTTCATCTTTGTTCACCTTTCTATTTCCTCCCTCATTTTACTATTCTTACGCCACAATTGCAACAATGCTTGTCAGATGAACTTTTTTTCTTTATAATAAAACCAATAACGATTATGAGGAGGTTTCTTATGGAAACAAAAAACAATGCAATCCGCGATGCCAGAACGCTTGGCATCCCCAAAATGCTGCTGTTGGGTCTACAGCATATGTTCGCCATGTTTGGTGCCACAATCTTAGTACCGATTCTGGTAAACAACTATTTTAAAGGAGAGGGGCTCTCCATTCAGGTTACATTATTCTGCGCCGGTGTCGGCACACTTTTCTTCCATTTGTGTACGAAATTAAAAGTTCCCGCTTTTCTTGGTTCTTCGTTCGCCTTTCTCGGCGGATTTGAAACCGTTTCCAAATTGGACACCGGAATTTTCAAAGATATGTCCATGGGCGAAAAACTGCCTTACGCCTGCGGTGGTATCGTAGTAGCCGGTGCTCTGTATCTGGTGCTTGCACTGATTATCAAACTAGTCGGTGTGAAACGTGCGATGCGTTTTCTTCCACCGGTTGTCACCGGTCCGATTATTATCTGCATCGGCTTAAGTTTAGCACCATCCGCAGTTAATAATGTTCAGACAAACTGGCTGTTAGCCATTATCGCATTTGCCATCATTGTGATTTTCAACATCTGGGGAAAAGGTATGTGGAAAATCATCCCAATTCTTCTCGGCATCGCCGGTGCTTACGCTGTTGCCTTGATTCTGCACTTTTGCGGTATCACAAATCCGGATGGTTCCGCCATCTTTAATTTTGCAGAAGTTGCCAAAGCTTCCTGGGTTAATGTTCCACCATTTGAGTTTTGTAAATTTGACTTAACTGCAATCCTTGCTATGGCTCCGATTGCCATTGCGTCCATGATGGAGCATATCGGCGATATTTCCGCCATTTCCGCAACCGTTGGCGAAAATTATGTAGAAGATCCCGGTCTTCACCGCACATTAATCGGTGATGGTCTGGCAACTTCCCTTTCCGCTTTGGTCGGCGGTCCTGCCAACACTACTTACGGCGAGAATACAGGCGTTCTCGAACTAAGCCGTGTACATGATCCGAAAGTAATCCGTCTGGCTGCTATTTACGCTGTCGTTTTAAGTTTCATCCCGAAATTTGCCGGTATCATCAGTACCCTTCCGGCTGCAATTGTCGGCGGTGTCAGTTTTATTCTCTACGGTATGATTGCCGCCATCGGTGTCCGAAACGTCGTAGAAAACAAAGTTGATTTCACCAAATCAAGAAACTTAATTATTGCGGCTACCATTTTAGTATGCGGACTTGGTTTCTCTTCCGGACTTACCTTCCAGATTGCAGGAACAAGCATCACTTTAACCGGTCTTGCCATTGCTGCTATTATGGGCGTTTTGTTAAATGCCATTTTACCCGGACGAGAAGAAGATTAAAATAATACTTGATTTATGACTAGACGTGTGTTATCTTGTATTTACCCTCTTATTGCTCCACAAAAGGAGGGTTTATCATGAAACACACGTCTATTTTTTTGAAAGCGGCTTGCCGGCGGAGCATCGCCCTTTTATGTACAGCGGTACTGTTTACCGCCTCTGTTTTTTCCGCACCTTTGACAGCAGATGCCGCCTCACCGGCTCTTGTAATTCTTTCCCGATATCGCGCCACATTAAAAATTGGCGATTCTTTTACTCTTGCGGGAATTGCAAGCAACGGCAAGTGGGTTCGATTTAAAAGCAGTAAAAGTGCTGTCGCCTCGGTAAATACATATGGCAGAGTCACCGCAAAAAAAGCGGGCACCTGCACGATTACGGGAAAAGTCGCAGGTGGGGAAGCCAGTTGTAAAATTACCGTCACAAAAACTATCATTACGTTATCAACTGCCTCCATTACAATGGAAAACGGAGCGCAGGTTACTCTGAAAGGGCAGACCTCAAATAGGTCACCTATCTCATGGAAATCTCAAAAATCAAGCGTTGCCGAAATTGACGAAAACGGTAAAATTTCAGCAAAGAAACCAGGAGAGACTACAATTACCGCAAAGGCAGACGGTACAAAAAAAACCTGTCATGTCACGGTAAAAAAACCTAAAGTTACACTTAATTATACTTCTGCATCTTTGTCCCGCAATCAGACACTTCTTCTGACAGCAAAAGTGTCCTCCGGGAAAAAAGTAACATGGAAGTCTCAGAAAAAAAGTGTAGCCACCGTCAACAGCCGCGGAAAAGTCACGGCAATAAAACGTGGCACAACAAAAATCCGGGCATCGATTGACGGTGTAACAAAGGAATGTACGATTACGGTTTTATAACGGCAAAGATTTTTTAATTTCATTACATTTAGGAGCAATAAGAGGGTATTTGCAAAATAATGCATTTAGATGTAAAATATCTCTGGTTGATTGGATAAAGAAAACAACGAGGAGAGAGTTTACCTATGAATAAATATCAACATACTTTGGAAAAATTGGAAAACAATACGGCAAAGCGAAGTATTGCACTCGTTATAGAAGGTGCTTTAATCGGTGTCTTGGCCGGCTTGACTGCCGTTCTATACCGATACTGCCTAACTTATGCAGAGAGCGGATTATATGCGGTTCTGAATTTCATACGCGGAAATGCAGGTGTTACCGCCCTCTGGTTTGCCGCTCTTATTTTGATGGGATGTATTGTCGCAAAGATTGTGAAATGGGAGCCAATGGCTGCCGGTTCCGGGATCCCGCAGGTTTCAGGGGAGGTCCGCGGTTATTTGGACCAGAGCTTTTGGCGTGTCGTTTTAGCCAAATTCACCGGTGGTACACTTAGTATCTTCGGCGGTCTGTCCCTTGGAAGAGAGGGCCCGTCCATTCAGCTTGGTGCGATGGTGGCAAAAAGTTATTCCCGCCTTAGAAACTATGATAAAACAACAGAAATCGGTCTGTTATCGTGTGGCGCAGGTGCCGGACTTGCCGCCGCCTTTAATGCACCGCTTGCCGGCATTATGTTTGTTCTTGAAGAAATCCACCACACCTTTGACCGCACAATGCTGGTCGCCGGTCTGATTGCCACGGTGTGCGCCGACTTCGTCGCAAAAATATTTTTTGGACAGTCTGCTATTTTTTCGTTTACAACATCGACTCTTGCACTCCGCTATTATTGGCTGTTAGCATTGCTTGGTATTTTGCTTGGTCTTGCAGGTGCCGGATATAATTTTGTCATGTTAAAAATGCAGGCTTTTTTCCACCGTTTGAAAAAAATACCAAAAGAAATCCGGATTGCCTTTGTTTTTGTCATTTCCGGGATTCTTGGTCTCACCCTTCCGCAGGTATTAGCCGGCGGTCACAGCATGATTGCTTTGTTAGAGCATGGGAAACCGGAACTTTCCATGATTTGCATTTTACTTGTCGTTAAATTTTTATTTTCGGCAGTTAGTTTCGGATGCGGCGCACCCGGTGGAATCTTTTTTCCACTTCTGATTTTAGGCGCCTACATCGGGGCAATTTTCGGAAACCTTTCCATCCACGCTCTCTCCCTGCCAAACGATTTACTTCCCCAGTTTATCGTTATCAGCATGGCGGGATTATTTGCGGGCATCGTGCGTGCACCGATTACCGGTATTGTATTGATTACCGAAATGACCGGCAATATGCACCGGATGTTAGACATCGCTGTCGTGAGCAGTATTGCTTATATCATCGCAAACCTGCTTGGCAGCAAACCAATTTATACATCCCTTTTGGAAAATATTCTGAACAAACAGACTGAACTGGAAATTAAAGAGTCGGCAGAAAAAGTTTTGGTTACTTATGTCATTCCTTTTGACAGTCCGGTCTGCCATAAAAAAATCTGCCAGATTGACTGGCAGAAAAATACATTGGTTGCATCCATTGAGCGCGACGGGCACACGATTACGCCAAAAGGCGACACCGAAATTCTGCCCGGCGACTTACTCATGGTACTCATCGGCAGACAATATTATGCTGCCGATTATGCGGCTTATGAAAAGTTAATTAACGGCTGATATATCGATATATCTTTTTGTTGTCTGCAGTTCACCTTTCACCTGCAAATAAATTTTATATTTATCTTTTGGCAGATTGGTTAGCTGCATGGCAACTTTATAAACCATCGTGCGGAACACATCCATTGTCTGGTATGTGTCATCAAAGTCAACCTGATAGCCACCCTTGTCACCGATAAAATAAACTTTTTCCACTTCGTGGTCTACGTTATTCACAAAGAGTAAATCTTCCTGCATCTCATATTCGATAGCAGCACTCTTGATATGATGTTTCTTTTCCGACTTTAACTTGCAGTATTTGCTGCTTGATATCTCTTGCGGCTGTTTAATCTGACCGACCTGATAATCGCCGGTCACCTGCATCGGCTCTGCGAGTTCCTGCACATTCGGCTCAAACGGATACGCGCGGAAAAATCCCGGTTTTACACCAAACTCGGAAAGCACCTCGCCGGTCTCATAATCGTATTCAAAAATACCACCGCCATCACCGTCCACCGGTTCTGCATAAGAACCTGCCATATTATACACACGCTTTTTGTCAGGAACATAGATTCCATTTGCACGGATTCTTGTCTTTGGTCCGGCAAATCGTTTATACAGCGAAACGGTTTTATTTTCCTCATCAATATCATAAAAACTCACATAACTGAGCGGATCTTTATCAAAAGACTTCGCCTTTCGACGCTTTGCCCAGTGATTATCATAAACAATAATCCGTTTTTTCTGCGGATTCGATTCATCCGGGAGTGCAATTTCAAATGCCGCATGCTGCTGGTAACACCATTTGACATCACCTTCCGGCTGCAAAAGATATGATGTCATCTTTGTTCCCTCCCAGAATTTCGGGTCGGATAAAATCCAGCGGAGTTTTTTCGTATCGTAATCTACACTAATTACCGCATGCACATTTCTGAGGGAAATCAAAATCGTGCGGTCTTTTTCATAATACGCAGCGGAATTTACATGGCACCAGTCCATCATATTCTGATAGGTTTCATCAAAAATCTCTGCCATATTTAACTGCCACACAATTTCACCGGTCTGTCTGTCAATCTCAATAACGCAGTCCTCCGTATGCTCAAGCATCGAATTACTTCCGGTGAGAATGTTGCCGCCTGCCTTTTCTTCCGCCGTGTGGTGAACCCCTTTTTCCGTCAGATAGGTTCGAAACACACGACCGAAATAGTCCATATCATAAGACTCTACTGTCTGGGGATTGGAATAGGATGGCACGGAAATATATTTTTCCATGTAAAAAAAGTGACCATCCGATAATGGAAAAATACCATATCCTCTCGGTTTGCGGCTGAGATAATAACGTATTTGCCCTTCGATATCAAACACGCAGGTATGAATTTTGACACCGCCATTTATCATAATATTGGAATACGCCGGTTTGTCGGTCCATTTTTTCACCGTAATCACGTTGCGCAGTGACTTCGGCAGTCTTTTCGTTCGTATCGTGAAAGTATGGCTTTTTACGCAGTTTCCCTCATCATCGAGAATCTCTATGACGATGTCATTTGCCTTTTCAGCATACATCCCTAAAATCGGCACTCGATGCTCTTTTTTCTTAGGAAGTTCTGTAACAAAATCCGTCTCCTTTAAATTTCCTTTTGTCGTAACACGGACACATGCCGGCTCTTCTAAAATGAACAAAGCAAGTGCAGTCAACGGTGCCTCTCCATATGGATCTTTTATAACGAGCATATGGTCAAACGTGTACTCACCACTGCTCAGAAGCTGCTTATACAAATAGTCTCTAGTCAGTGACTTTATGGAACAGGACTGCTCACGACGTATATTCGTGCGAAATCCTGCGATTTCTTTGCGGAGAAATAAATTCTCATACGACGCCGCTTCTTCACCTGCTCGTCCGGTTTCCCACACAATCACCTCACCGCCATCGGCAAATTTCTTGTGGTGAACCGTCTTTTTTTCCTTTTGCCCAAACTGCCTGCAAATCCAATCCTTCACCCTCTTACACGAAGACACAAAATAATTATCCATTTTTGTTCCTCCATGCACGTTTTGCTAATTGATTCTTTTTAAAATTTCCTGATATACAACTTTTGCACACTCCTGTGGTGTGGAATGTATGGTATCCAAAACAATTTCCGGATTCTCCGGCTTCTCATAACCGGAATCTTTTCCCGTAAAATTTTTAATATTCTTTTTGTACAGACCTTTTGGATCCCTCTTACAACAGGTCTCAAAATCCGTACTCACATATACCTCAAGAAATTGATTTTCCCCGACGCGCCCTCTCGCAAACCGGCGCATCTTACGAAACGGGGAAATAAAAGCAGCCAGTGTAATAACTCCTGCGTCGCAAAACAGGGCAGAAATTTCTCCAATCCGCCGTATGTTTTCATCACGGTCCTTATCCGTAAACTCCAAATCCGAATTGATTCCATGTCGAATGTTATCTCCATCTAAAAGATAAACTGCTTTCCCTGCATCATTCAACATTTTCTCCAGTTCTACCGCAATTGTTGATTTTCCGGAACCGGAAAGTCCCGTAAACCAAACAACAAGCCCCTTTTGTCCGAGCACACGATAACGGTCTTTCGCCGAAACCTTATTCGGCTGCCAAATAACATTTTCCGTCATTTTCCTTTTCTCCTTTAATGAAATCGCATGTCCACCCATGTTCTGGAAGAAATCCTATCATAGGTTTTTGTCACAAAAAAGGCTTTTTTAGTTTTTATTTCCAATGAGCTTTATCTTTTTTTCCTTCCGGTTTCATCACGTGTTTAATGTATGAAAACGTCTCTTTTTCCCCCCTATCGCGCAGCATAATCAGCAAATCCTCTAATTTCTGCGACGTTACCGGGTGCATCCAGCGTCGTTTTCTCCCTTTGTCAAAATAAAGAAACGGCTTCTCCGTATCATAGTCATCCCCATAATAAATTTTACTTGCCGCCACGCGGTCGCAAAACATTTCAATCAAATAACGGGTTGGCATCTCCACCGGTTCTTTCCGGTTTAACTTCGGATTGTAATCAACCCAGTATTCAAAATGGTGTTTATTGCGTCCCTGATGATGAAGCCACGCACGCGAAAAGCCGTACCGTTCCCTCTCTTTTTCGTTCGGACTTTTATCTCCCAGATAATTTCTTGCCCCCGGAATAAATTCCGCCGGACTGTATTTTGACAAGTCATGTCTAAGCCCCTGCCAGAAAATTCCTGCCATAAAGCAATGCACGATTACTTTATGACGGTGCCTTGTAATCGTAGAAAAATGTTTCCAGATATGCATAAGTATAACCTGCTTTCCTTTGTTTCTAAACTTCGAGCACATTGCACAGTAAAAAAGCAAGCACAAGCGATACGACAATGCGTCCGATGTTTTTCCATTTCCTATGATATAATATCAGATTTACGAAATAAAAGAAAGCAATCATTGTGGGAACCGCCAAACGCGGAATCTCAGGATTTGAATTAATCTCCATCTCGGACAACAAAAGCCCTGTCATCACGGTAAGCAAAAGTCCCGAAACAACAACGCGAATTGCCTTTTTGATTACCTTAAAAACGGCACATCCTTCCAGTCTGTCATACAAGTGGTAAACCAGATAAAAGATAAAACAAGAGCAGGCAACACTACAGGCAAATCCCGCCACCGCAAAGGCAAATCCACCGGCTATCGTTCCAACGACCGCCTCTCCGCACAAATAACCGATCCCTGCCAAAGTCTTGCACAAAATAGACCCCGGCAGCACATTTACGATTACAACCAGATGATTGTAAAAGTCACTTTCTGAAATATATTCCGGCACAAAAAGACCGTCGGCAATGGATAAATAGGCATCTCCGCCACCAAATGACAAAAAGGAAGACACAGCGCCCTGCCCTACAAAGCCCGCCGCTTCACGCCACATCATAAAAAGTGCCGGCAGACAAAACAAAAGCAGAAATAAAAACCATAACAAAAGTCTGCCCCCCAGTTTTCCGGCTGCCAGTTTTGGCTTTTTATCCTTCTTTTTCACCTTTTTCTGGTACAATAATCCTACAACAACACTTCCTAAAAGTGTAAGCAAAAGTATCTGGATTGTCGAAAATTTAGGAAGCCGGATTTCTAATCCAAAAATACGGCAAAGATAATTTCCACCCGTTGCAATAAACACAAATAGAATTACGAACCATGCGGCCACCCGGAATTTAGAGTGGCGGTACGACTTTAATGTCTGCACAATGTATTGCGTCAAAAGGCACAAAATAAACGCTGTAATGCCGATGGAAGCATACTGAATCTGCTGTAAAATATTAGAATCCGCACCGCTAAGCAGCATTAAATACAATACCGTAAACACAACTCCCGGAAGAGCCATCAATACACCGCCCGCGAGCATCCCACCGATGCCGCCGACATGCAGACCAATCCCCGATGCAATTTCAACCGGAAGTGCCCCCGGTGTCAGCGTTGCGGCAATAACCGACTTGTCATACTCATCTTTACTTACCAGTTTTTTTTCGTTTACCACTTCCTGCTCCAATACCGGAATCAGTGCATTCCCACCGCCGAAACCAATCACTCCCACCTTTATCATCGATTCAATGAATGTGAATTGTTTCTTCATAGCTTCCTCCAAATCTCATTTGTCCACGAGATTAGCAAACGGTCTTGTCAAAAGTATGACTTGCCAAAATTTTTCATACAATGAACTAAAGGAAACCAAAGGAGTCTGTGATTGAAACTTTTAATTGATGTAAATCAGCTTTTATGGAATGGTCCTATTCTTGTTATGCTTTTCGGCACACATGTTTACTTCACCCTGCGTTTACGGCTAGTGCAGCGAAAAATCGGATATGGCATCTCCCTTTCTCTTTCCGATGGCAGCAAAAACAAAAAGGGATTTGGGCGTTTTGGTTCGCTCACAACAACGCTCGCTGCTACGCTTGGAACCGGAAATATTATAGGCATTTCCACCGCCGTTTTCTTAGGCGGACCGGGTGCTGTGTTTTGGTGCTGGCTCACCGGGCTTTTGGGCATGGCAACCACTTACGCCGAAACGTTTTTGTGCCACCATTTCCGCTATCAGGGACACGGTGGACCCATGTATATTCTTCATTTTTTACTGCACAAAAAAACGCTTGCACTTCTTTACAGTGCCGCCCTCACGCTATCTGCATTTTTTATCGGATGCACCACACAAAGCAACGCAATAACCGAAACCTGTCATCAGGTCTTTTCGCTCCCGCCTGCCACTTGTGCGATTATAACCGCTTTTTTTGTGGGATTAATTTTAATGCAGGGACGCAAATGGATTGAAAATGTCTCCATCGCCATTGTGCCGACTATGGCTATTTTTTTCTTTGGCGGATGTCTTCTCTATCTCATTCTGCACGCAGATTATCTTCTGCCCTCTCTGAAATTAATTTTTTCCTCCGCTTTTGCACTGCCTTCCGTCGGTGGCGGTTTTGCCGGATACACGATGGCAAAAGCCATCCGCTATGGCGTGGCAAGGGGTCTTTTTACAAACGAATCCGGGCTTGGCACAACCGGCCTGATTGCCGGCCACTGCTCAGAAGATGATTCCGTCAAACAGGCCGCCATTTCCATGTCCGCTACCTTTTGGGACACCGTCGTTCTCTGCGCCATCACCGGACTTGTACTTGTCTGCTATCAGTTGGAATTTCCGTCCGAATGGCAGACGCTTCCCGCCTCCGCCTTAACGACCGCCGCATTTGGAAAACTTCCATTTTTCGGTGATGAAATTTTATCTATTGCCATTATCAGTTTTGCTCTTGCCACCTTAATTGGCTGGAGTTACCTTGGCAAGCAGGGATTTGACTATTTGTTTCAGGGAAAATATGAGCGTTTTTACCAGACTCTTTACCTCATTATGATTTTTTCCGGAGGCATTATGCCGCTTGCTCTTGTCTGGGAAATGACCGATTTTATTAACCTTTTCCTCCTTCTTCCAAACATTTACCTGCTCGTCCGGTGCCGCAAATATGTAAAAAAAGAGTGATTTATACAAAAAAACATACTTTTTACATATTTTTTTTGCTATAATTACACTATATAGGTAAAATGGGTAAAAAGTACAAAGGAGATTTTATCTTATGCCAAACAAAATCACTTCATGGCTGAAAAGCCATGTCACACAATATAAAATTGATTTTATGAGCCTTAACCGTCTGCGCTTAAATCAAACGGTATCCGGCCAGATTCCGGTGACAATTTCTCTGACTGAGAAAACAAGGATGGCAGAAAATCTTTTATGGGCAAGAAGCCACGATGCCTCGACTTCATTTGAGTCGATGGAACTTTTGTTAAATCCCTATGGCATCACACCGCTCACTGCACTTTGCATGTTTCACACCGACACAAGATGCCGTTTATCTTACACGGTTGTGAGCGATTTTTGTGTGCCCTGGCACTACGATTCCATGACGTATACAACCAATCATGTGCTTCCAGTCTTCGGCTTATGCGAGAACACGGATAATGTCATTACCTTAACATTATATGACGAGTCAAACCAGCCTATTAAAAGCCGTGAAATCACATTGCATACCGGCACATTGAGCGAAACAAACCATTATCCATGCGTCCAGGACAAACAGGGAATGTATCGTTATTTCTTATCACTTCCGGCAAAAGATGATAATTTAATTCCGCTCTCGGACGGACACTTTCTGATTGTCCATCCGGACTATCTGGTAAAAACAGAGCAGGGGCTTTTACCAACACACATATATGAGGTGGATTTGCTTGGCAGATGTTACCGCACCTACTATGTGGGTGATGGCATTTTTGACGTATATGGCGAAATTTCTGCGGAAAACAAAAACTTGTTAGTGCTTTCTCCGGATGCCAAAAAAGGAGATAAGTTATTATTGGAAATCAATCGGGAAACCGGTGCAATCCAGCATATCTACTCCCCTTATGAAAGAGAAGTAACATCTCCTGCCACACATCTGAAGCAGGAATTTTTCAAATCCGTCATCAGCGACTCGTTAGAGCAGTTCTCGCATTTTGGAGAATGTCTGGAAAAAATTGAATTTCCGGTCGTTGGCTGGCTCAAAGCACCGGTCTTTTACAAGGCAGCTTCGGTAGAGACATCTTCTGCCACTGATTTAGAATTTATGAAAAATACGTACGGCATTACATTTTCCATAAACGGCGACAGCCTGTTAGTAAACACAACCGGTGACTTGATTCAGGAAATTGTATTCAGTCATCCGGACCGCATTTATCAGCTTGATTTGACAAATCCGCTGCTTGATGAATCTTTGTACGAAAAATACCGCTACACACTTACCGTTCCTCTAACGGAAATGTACAGCGGTACCTATTCTCTTGTTATTCGTTTTCGTGATGGCAAACAGGAAGTCTTACAGGATGCCCTGTCCCTCTCACGGAGAAGAAATAACGAAAATTAGTTATCCTGTCCATAGTAAGCATTGGCTCCGTGTTTGCGGAAATAATGCTTATCCATCAAATACTGTGGCGCGCGTTTTACACGAGGATTTAATGTCAGTGTATGGTGCGCCATTTCTGCTACTTTGTCCAAAACAACCGCATTGTAAACGGCATTTGCCGGGCTTGTTCCCCACGCAAATGGTCCGTGGTTCTTTACAACGATTCCCGGAACTTCCATCGGGTCTTTATCGCCAATTGTCTCGATAATGACAAGTCCCGTATTTCTCTCATAATCCAAGTTAATTTCCTCTGCGGTCAAATCTCTTGTGCACGGAATATCTCCATAAAAATAATCCGCATGTGTCGTTCCCAGTGCCGGAATCGACATTCCTGCCTGCGCAAATGTTACCGCCCACGTTGAATGCGTATGGACAACACCTGCTAAAGAAGGATATGCACGGTACAATTCAATATGTGTTGCCGTATCCGAAGACGGACGGTATTTTCCTTCGATTACATTCTGGTCAAAATCAACAACAACCATATCATCCGGCGTCAATTCATCGTATTCAACACCACTTGGCTTAATAACAACATAATTGTTTTCGCGGTCAATTCCGCTTACATTTCCCCAAGTGTAGATGACAAGTCCTTTTTTCTGAAGCTCCATGTTTGCTTCGTATACTTCTTTTTTTAACTGTTCTAACATACTTAATTACCTCCATCAAAATTTTTAAACTATGGATAGTCTTATCGTACCACAAAGACCGCCATTTGTCACGATACTCTTGACAGACATGGTAAAATAGTTTTGTAGGTCTACTCCAGAGATGGCCTAAGAAGGGAAATGATTATGTCAAACTTAATTTACAGTATTAACGCCACACTTCCTATTTTTTTACTTATCATCTTAGGAAAGGTTTTGAAAACAACAAAAATTATCAACGATGAATTTACCAAAACAGCGGACCGCTACGTATTCCGCATCGCACTGCCGGCTCTTTTATTTTCAGATTTGACAGAAAATAATGTAGGTTCTGCCTTTGACGGAAAATATGTGTTATTCTGTTTTTCTGTCACTATTTTTTCCATCGCCGTTTTGTGGGGACTTACCGAGAAATTCATGAAAAATGAAGAGCAAAAAGGTGCCTTTATTCAGGGCTCTTACCGCAGCAGCGCCGCCATTTTAGGACTTGCTTTCATCAACAATATGTATGACAGCGTCGGCATGGCTCCTTTAATGATTATCGGCTGCGTTCCTTTATATAATATTTTCGCCGTCATCATCCTTACGTTAAAAGGTGACAACGGCGGTAAAAAGCCTAATATGAAAGAAACTTTTATCAATGTGATGAAGAATCCGATTTTACTTAGTATTCTGATCGCACTTCCATTCGCTTTATTGAACCTGCACTTTCCATCCTTTGTCAATAAAGCCATTGGAAGTGTGGCAAACACTGCAACCCCTCTCGCATTGATTTCCATCGGTGCCAGCTTTGAAGGAAAAAAAGCATTGAAAAAAATGAAACCAACCCTTCTTGCTTCTTTTATCAAATTGATTCTGCTTGCCAGTCTGTTTTTACCGCTTGCCGTCTTCTTTGGCTACCGCAATCAAGAACTCATGGCACTGCTTGTTATGCTTGGCTCACCGACTACGGTTTCCAGCTATATTATGGCAAAAAACACCGGAAACGATGGCATATTGACATCCAGCATCATTGTCCTGACGACACTTTTGTCCTCACTGACTCTGACGCTTTGGATTTTTGTTTTAAAAAGTTTCGGAGTCCTGTAAACTACTGCCGCTTTGCTTCTCCGTTCTCATCTAAATACAGCACGCGAACCTGTCCGTCAGACATAATAACGCGGCACATGTACCGCGAATCATTCAAAGAATAATACACTTTTTTATCCGCAATCGGATAGTCGGTAATAGTCTTGTCCGCAAATGATTTTAAACGGTGTCTTGCTGTCATAGGATACAGCGGATTATGGAATAAAAGCAGATACGGCACAAGCGAAACAACCGCAAAGACTACGCCGATAACAATCTTTACCACTCTTTTTTTATTCTTCTTTCCTAACGTGCGGGCAGCTGCCCCAAGTCCCAATCCGATAAACTGTGCGATCATAAGCACAAGCAGACATTCAAATAAAATAATTGCGATACTTCTTGCACTGGTCTGAAGCTCTGCTACCGCATTTTCACTTCCCGCCAAAATCTGATATGCACTGGCAAGTACAATCGTGCAGACCGGCACAAAAAAACTGTATTTTCCAAGTAAAAGCATGGCAATCACGGACACCATCGGAACGACTAACATCATCTGTGGTAAATCAAATGCCTGTACTAACTGCACATATTCAAGCATTCCAATCGCCGAAAAGGCAATAATCAATAGTCCGGTTCGCAATCTCTTCCATCGTTGTTCTCTCATTCGTTTACTCCTGTCTTCGTAATATTATCTATTGATATTGCCTTATTATAGCCTATCTGCGCCATTTCTGCAACCAAAGCCGCCAGCCGTTTTGAGGGGACATAAACGACTGGCGGCTCTTACTTTATTACTTCGTACTACTCCCGAGTCTCTTTATCCGATTTTACCAGCCTGCAACTGGTATGTCACCTTATCATCATCGTCCTGCTTTTCGCTCATAAGATAAATCTCTTTTTCATTCTTCATAGCCAGACTAAAGGTTACTTCACTTTCCTGTATGCCATCAAAGTTACTGATTCCATAAAGCTGTGTAAATTTCTTAGCGGTCAGTTTTGCTTTGAAAAATCCTTCGCCGGAAATCACATAAATGTTCTGTCCGTAAATCTGTACCGCACTGCCGTACATACCATAGGATTCACGGAGCGGAATACTCATAACGTGCCCGTTTGACAACAGACATTTTTCTACGTCTGTTTTTCCATCCGCTGCTTTCTGCACACCGGAAGAAACCAATTTGCTGACTACTACATCATGAAACTCAAATCCATCCTGTTCAACGCCGGCAATCACATCCCCCTCTGCTGTTTTCGGAATAAAACTGCAAACAGCCTCTTTTGTAATCGTCAATTTATCTAAGTCAACCGTTACAACACCATTATTTCCGGTAGTCAAAATACTGAGTACGGCAGTATTGTTCTGAACTGCCAAAAGTTCCATACTGTATTTTTCCTGAATACCGGTCATATTTGGAATCAACTGGTCGTTGACTGCAAGTTCAGCCTCGATTTTACCCTGCGCATTCACCTTTACCAGATAATATGCCGTCTTAGCAACCATATCGCCATCTTTATCTGCTAAGAAGTAGAAGTTGCCTTTCGCATCTTTCCACTGCGCCGTAATCTGCTGCATGCCCTTTGCCTTTGCTGCAGCATCTGCATCTAAGGCTACCGGCTGGCTTGCCATAGCAGCGCCGCTTACGGTTTTACGAAGGCAGTTCGAATGGTCTGTTGCCCACTCATATACACAGAATATACCATCACCATCCATCTGTCCTGCTTTATTCAAATTGCTGAAATTTTCTTTTACTTTTGTAACTGCATATGGTGCATAATAATCTTCACCGTATACAACGGTTGCTTTGTTACGGTTGATTTTTACTTTCTTAACCATATGTCCCTGAATATTTACAATCAGTAATTTTTTACATTTGTTCATCTTGAGGGAAGAAATTTTGTTATACGCCAGATAGACATATTTCAATTTTTTGTTACTATTCAAATCAATCTTGCGCAGATTGCCATCCTGCATCTCAAGATATGTTAAGTTCTTGTTCTTCTTTAAGTTAATGGTTTTTACTGACGTCTCGTTCGCAACAAACTTCTGAAGATTTGTCAGTTTCTCGATTCCCTTAAAGTTCTTAATGTCCTTAATATACTTTTTGGTATACTTTCCATACTTGGACTTCTTAATCTTAATCGAGTTTTTGGTACTGGATGTACCAAACTTCTTTGCTTTCTTAATCTCGCCCTTTGAGAGCTTTTTGTCTTTGTTCTTGTCATAATTGGATTTTACAAGTTCACGAAAGACCTGATCCGGAAAATTCTTCTTGTTAATCGCAATCTTTTTCGGTGCTTTTGCTTCCGACTCATTTGATCCTGCCACTACGCCTGCGGTGAGCATCAATGCTGTCGCCGCAAATAAAATTTGTTTTTTCATAAAAAAACCTCCCTTTTACTAAGTTTATTGTTTTGGGCTTTTTCTTACCCCTTTATACCAATAAGACGATTCAAAGAGAGGAAAAGTTGCAAAAAATTTATTTTTTTTTATTTTTTTCGCTACGCCTCTTTTTTTCCGGCCTGTTTTTTGTTTTTTTACAGCGCAGCGTTTTATAGGATGGCTGTTCCGATGGCCCGACAGAATCCACGTGCAGAGCCACAATACGCCCCAACATGTCTCCTTCATAGTCTAGCATATAGGAACCATTTTCCAATACACGCATTAAATTTGCTGAGGTTTTCGGATTATACGAAAGCCCATTTACATCAACTCGTATTCCTTGTTTGTAAACCTGATTCATCTCGTCTACAATCCATTGATTCTGCTGCATAGTTTCCCCCTCATAATACTTTTCCGTGATATTATCATATGAAAGTGCCATTTTTCGTTCCATCCCGGCAAGTCATAGATTATTTTCCTGCACCTCCCATCGTATCGCTTTGACTTACCTGCTTCTATTATATAAGAGGTGATTTTGCCAAAACAAGTGTCGTCTATCCGTTTCAGCTCATCCCAAACGACTAAACGACTTTCCCCCTTGTTTTTTTTCACTTAGTGTTGACTTTATAGATAAGATAACTTATACTTTTCTACAATAGAAAATATGAAAGGATGTGTGCTTGTGAAGATTGAACGAACGAGTGAAAATCAAATCCGTTGTACCTTAAACAAACATGATTTGATGGAACGTCAGCTCAAAATCAGTGAATTGGCTTACGGCTCCGATAAAGCTAAAGAACTTTTTCGTGATATAATGGAGCAAGCGAATATAGACTTAGGTTTTGATGCGGATGATATTCCACTTATGATTGAGGCAATCCCGACTTCACGGGATTCCATCATTCTACTTATTAATAAAGTTGATAATCCGGATGAATTGGATGAGCGTTTCTCCATGTTTGGCCCATCGGATGATGCCGATTCCGACGACAATGATTTGTTAGAAGAAGATGCACCGGAGAATTCTGAGGATTTCATAAACTGCTTCGAGCAGCTCCATGAATTATTGGAAGAAGCTGAAGATAATGAAACAAAAGATTCTTCTGAATCATCAGGTGAATTTGTACCATTAAAGGAGGCTTTGCAGGGAAACAGACGTAAAGCTAAGAAAAAAGAGGCAGAACCGCTTGCTGACCGAATCAAAGTATTCTCCTTTGATTCCTTAAATACGCTGATAGCACTTACCGGTCAGATTGACTGCGATTACCGTGGCAAAAACAGTTTGTGGAAAGACCCTGCTACTAAGCGGTATTTCTTGTTACTCCACCGCGGCAAAGGAAAAAATGCTTTCCGTCTGATGTGTTCTTCTTTGGCTGAATACGCAAAAGAGGAAAATGTTACTTATGCCACACAGGCATATTATAACGAGCATTTTTGTCTGATTTTGAAAGACAACGCATTAACTAAACTTGCTGATATTTAAGGCTGCAATGAATTAAGAACATGAAAAAAGGACCACAAAAGCGGTCCTTTTTTAATACAATCTTATGCATTCTTTGTTGCCAGATACTCATTAATTTTCGTAACCAATTCATCGCTGTCAATGCCGTGAACCATTGCTGCTTCCTCTAAACTTTCTCCCTGAGAAGCCGGGCAGCCAATGCAGTGCATACCGGACGCCATAAGAATCGGTGCAACCGTTGCGTCTGCCTGCAAAATTTCTCCAATCAGCATATCCTTTGTTACTTCCTTCAACATAGTATATATCCTCCTTTTGGCTTTCGTCATCGATAACTATCATATCATGCAATTTCGATTATAGTCACAAGTGTATTCTTTGTCAAGGAATGTTATTCGCATTTTGAGTCTGTAAAGTTTTTCCATTTTTAAGAAAGAATCTCAATTAATGGATGCTGATTAAATCTATCAATAATCCGGTTGACAGATTTCATAAAGTAAACTAGTATAAGCGTGAGTTAGATTTAACTAACTACATAAAGGAGGTTTAACTATGATATCGATTGTTTATTGGTCACAGACAGGAAACACGCAGGCTATGGCAGAAGCGATTAGCGAAGGCGTAACAGAAGCAGGCAAAGAAGCTAAAATTATTGATGTTACGGACGCTTCTCTGGATGCCTTGAAAACAGAAAAAGTATTTGCACTCGGATGTCCGGCAATGGGCGCAGAGGTTTTGGAAGAAAGCGAAATGGAACCTTTTGTATCCGAGTTGGAAGGAAGCGTTGGTGGAAAGACCATTGCACTCTTTGGCTCATATGGCTGGGGTGACGGTCAGTGGATGCGTGACTGGGTAGAGCGTATGGAAGCAGCCGGCGCACGTGTATTAAACGGCGAGGGTCTGATTTGTCAGGAAGTCCCAAATGACGATGCTATTGCCGAATGTAAGGCACTTGGCAAACAGCTTGCCGCTCAGTAATGATATTTTTTATCAGTAACGTAAGTCATGCTCCTTTTCCATTCTTTTCTAAGGGCTTATCGATAAATTTTCCCTTGTATTTTTGAGCAAATTGTATTATCATGTGAGTATGTTCAAAATATTTTTGAGAAAAGGAGGATTTAAAAATGGCTTATAAAATTTCTGATTCTTGCATCAGTTGTGGTTCATGTGCATCTGAGTGTCCAGTAGGCGCTATTTCAGAAGGCGATGCACATTACGAAATCGACGGCGGAGCTTGCTTGGATTGCGGTTCTTGCGCAGCAGCATGTCCTACCGGTGCGATTGAAGCTGAATAATTTTTATTAAAATTAAAAAGGGACTGTCATTTTGAACTGCTTCCCGTCAAGTAGACAATTGAAAAAATATAAATTTTTCCTGCCAGT
>OOIF01000794.1_pt1 | contig 32783 bp, 27 predicted proteins | sample 1691961 | NCBI WGS metagenome assembly OOIF01 (sample SAMN06348146, study PRJEB24527) | human gut metagenome | biome: human gut; feature: ankylosing spondylitis patient; material: feces | host: Homo sapiens | place: China | collected 2015-10 | reverse complement strand
GCTCTTTGGAGTCAACCTCGGGCTTTTGTGAGGTATCAGACAATAAGCTCTCCTCGATATAGCGACCAATCCATCCGTAGACGACTTGGACGCTGCTTTGGTCGCTGCTGTAGGTTGGCAGAAAATTAAGGGCGCCTGAAAGGCGCCCGTGAACTTCAGGCGAGCAGTCGCCCGCAGGTCGCTTCTTTCATTTGTTGGGTGAAAGAGGAGAGCTTGGATTTGAGGGCTTGGTCGTCGTTGAGATTTTCATTGATGATGCGCACGTAGGCCGAGCCGACGATAACGCCGTCAACACCGTGAGCCATTGCTTCGGCGACATGTTCGGGCTTGCTGATGCCGAAACCGAGTAAGGCAGGCGGGGCGCCGGCGTCTTTCATGAGTTCGACGACATGATGCGTGGGCATGCCGGCGGCGCGATCTGTACCGGTGACGCCGCTTCTCGACATCAGATAGATATAGCCCTCGCTGTGCTGAGAAATGCGGCGTATCTTGTCAGCATCGGCGTTTGGAGGAACCAAACTGATCAGCTGTATGTTGTGCGCGCGTGCAGCTGTATCCCATTCCGATTCTCTTGCACGCATCGAACTCGGAATGTCGGGAATCAGCACTGCGTCAACGCCGGCTTCATGACACTGAGCGAAGAAATGATCAAGCCCCGGTGCGTAGGCGAGGTTGATGTAGATCATGAGGCTGATCGGCATATCGGGATGTTTGGCTCGGTACTGTTGTACGACCTGCAGACATTTTTGCGTGTCAGAACCATTGGCAAGTGCACGTTTGGAGCTGAGGCAAATCACCGGACCGTCGGCGCTGGGGTCGGAGAACGGAATGCCGAGTTCAAAAGCATCGGCTCCGGCTTCAGTCAAGGTCTCCAAAATTTCAAGACTTTTTTCTGGTGTCGGATCACATAGGTTAACGAACGGAACCAGAGCACCGTCCTTTCGGGCTTTCAACGCGTTAAAGAGGTTTGCAAAACGATCGGTCATGATGGTTGTCCTTCACTAAATCACTTGGGGTCAAAGCGTTGTGGCGTTGATGTAAGCCTCGCGGTTCATGTGACCGTCCTTAAAGAGTCCGATGCGCTCAAAACGATCAAGCACCTGATTGACGTCTTTGTCGCCGCGGCCGGAAAGGTTGCACAGAATGATCTGTTCCTTGTCGGGATTTTCTCGAATCATTCGCAGTGCATGCGCGAGCGCGTGACTGCTTTCGAGTGCCGGAATGATTCCTTCATGCAGACACAAGTCACGGAAGGCAAGCAGCGCTTCTTCATCGGTGGCGTTGACATACTGTGCGCGGCCGATGCTTTGCAGGTATGCGTGTTCCGGACCCACCGACGGGAAGTCAAGGCCTGCGGAAATGGAATACGATTCTTTGATCTGTCCGTCGGGCGTTTGCATATTGAAGGATCTCGCCCCGAAGAAAATGCCTTCCTGACCGTGACCGAGCGGTGCGCCGTGCTCACCCGTTTCAATGCCTAAACCGCCGGGTTCCACACCGATCAGTCGGACGTCTTTTTCCTTGATGAAGTCCGTGAAAATTCCGATGGCATTGGAGCCGCCTCCCACACATGCCACAACGGCGTCGGGAAGACGATGCTCGACTTCCATCAGCTGGCGTTTGGCTTCTTCACCGATAATTTTTTGGTATTGCTTCACAATCGTGGGGTAGGGATGGGGACCAGCTGCCGTACCGAGCATATAGTGTGTGTTCTCGAAGCTGCCGGCCCAGTCACGCAAAGCTGCGTTGCATGCTTCCTTGAGCGTGGCAGCTCCCTCGGTGACGGGATAAACCTCGGCGCCCATCAATTCCATGCGAAGCACGTTGGGCTTTTGACGCGCGACATCTTTAGCGCCCATATAGATGCGGCATTCAAATCCCATCAGAGCGCAGACAATGGCGGTGGCTACGCCGTGCTGGCCTGCGCCAGTTTCTGCAATGATGCGCGTTTTGCCCATCCGTTTTGCCAAAAGTGCTTGACCGAGCACTTGATTCGTTTTGTGTGCTCCGCCGTGCACGAGGTCTTCTCGCTTGAGATAGAGCTTGGCCTTGGTGCCCTTGGTGAGATTGCGGCACAGCGTAATCGGCGTGGGGCGACCGGCGTAGGTGGTCAATAGACCGTTGAGCTCGGCTTGAAAGCTCGGATCATCCTTTGTTTCGACAAAAGCCTTTTCAAGCTGATCCAAGGCCGGAATCAACAGCTCGGGAACGAATTGACCGCCGAACTTGCCAAAAAACGGATTCAACAGCATTTTGATGTGTCCTCTCTTGTAGCGAATGTGGTTTAAGCGGCTTGCGCGAGCGTACCGTTCCGGGCAAAGTCGCGGTGTGCTTCGACGATTCCGAGGGCGCGCCCGGTTGCAAGGGTCTGGCGCGCGAGCTCTACGCCCTCGGCTATCGATTGAACTCGGTTGCCGGCTAAAAGCAGAAGCGCCATGTTGGCGCAAACCATGTCGTTGTGTGCGGGTTTGCCACGGCCGCTCAAAACAGCTTGCGCGATGCGTGCGTTTTCTTCCGGCAGGCCACCTTTGACGTCTTCTTCGGTGTACTTGGTCGTGATGCCGAAATCGGCCGGCGTAAAACGACCGGTCTGAATGTCGCCGTTTTCATACAGTCGGGCATATTCCGAAGGACCGGAAACGGAAACTTCGTCGTAACCGCTGCCGTGTACGACAAAACCGCGTTTCATGCCGAGCTCTTTGAGCGTTTGTGCGACCGGTTTGATCAGAGCCGTGTCGTAAACGCCGATGACGGCATAGTCGGGATGCGAAGGATTGGTCAGCGGGCCGAGAATGTTGAAGATGGTGCGGGTAGCGAGAGCGGAACGTACCGGCATCACGTTTTTCATGGAAGTGTGGTAGAGCTGAGCAAAACAGAATGCAAACCCTGTGCGAACAAGGAGTTCGGCCGCTTGTTCGGGGGCAGGGGCGATATTAAATCCCAAGGCGGTCAGCAGATCTGAGGCGCCGGTTTTCGACGAAACGGAACGATTGCCGTGTTTTGCGATGAATAGGCCGTTGGACGCGGCACCGAGCGCGGCAATGGTTGAAACGTTGATTGATTGTTTGCCGTCGCCGCCCGTACCGACGATTTCGCCGATTTCGATGCCTTCGGGACGAGGAAAATGTCGTGCGGCGCGAACCATGGCACGAGCTGCGCCTGCAATTTCAGAAGGAGCTTCACCCTTCATTTTGAGGGCTGTCAGAATGGATGCAAAGACGGCCGGGTCGGTTTCGCCGTTAAAGATTTTGGTAAAGAGTTCTTCGGTTTGTTCGCTCGAAAGGTCCTGAGAAGCGTAGAGAAGTTCAAGAGCCGGTGTCATTTTGGATTTCCTTTTTCGTCGTGTTGTTTGTCATGCATATGCCAAGCTGAGAGAAACATCAGAGGCGCCAGCACGGAGCAGGCGGCAGGACGAAGGAAAGATCCTTGTGTGTTACGGCAGACTTCATTTTGCAGATCCTTTTTTTGTTGATCCGCGGACCTTGTCTGGTGGTTTTTTGAGGATAAGAAAAAACCCGCTGACCTCGTTGTCCGCGGGTTCTTCTTTTCAAACTTCACTCGTTATTGTGATGTGACAAAGCGCACCCGCCCTATGGGAGGTGCCACCACCAAAACTGGTTGAAATGCTTCGTCAAGTTCATCATCTGTTATCCGAACAAAGAGAATTGTCGGTAAACCGTACCGATCGTTGCGCTTACTTTACCTAGACTTTCGATAAGCCGCAATAAGGTAACTTGCTTAGAAACAGCATCTGAGGAGCCGAAGATTTGCTCCGTCGAGGAAATCTCGGCAAGATACGGGCCAAGTTCAACCATTTGGCCGCAAACTGACGGCCTCAACAACGGAAACCAAAATATGACCGAACCTCTACAGATTACCGACATCGTGGTCGGCGACGGCGCCGAAGCCAAAAAAGGCGCTCGCATCACCGTGCATTACACGGGCAAACTCACTGACGGCACGGTGTTCGATTCGAGTATTCCGCGCGGCCAGCCGTTTGACTTTACGCTTGGTGCCGGTCAGGTGATCCGCGGGTGGGACGAAGGTTTTGCCGGCATGAAGGTGGGCGGCAAGCGCAAGCTTGTGATTGCTCCTGAATACGGCTACGGCGAATACGGCGCCGGCGGTGTGATTCCTCCCAATGCAACGCTCGAATTTGAAGTTGAGCTTCTCGAGGTGGAGGAAGTGCCAGAACCCGGTGAGCTCGAAATTGATGAAGTGCAGATCGGTACCGGAGAAGAAGCCAAGTCCGGTATGGTTGTGAGCGTGCACTATACGGGCAAACTCACCGACGGCACGGTGTTTGATTCGAGCATCCCGCGCGGTGAGCCGATCGAATTTCCGCTTGGACAGGGCATGGTGATTGCCGGCTGGGAGCAGGGCATTGAAGGCATGAAGGTGGGCGGTAAGCGCAAGCTTACGATTCCCTACAATCTTGCATACGGCGCACAGGGTTACCCTGGTGTGATTCCTCCCTACGCTACGCTGATTTTTGACGTTGAACTCACCAAAGTCGCCAAAATGTAACGGCTGATTTTCGGAGTCGACGATAGGCACCGGTGCGAATGTTTCTCGCCCGGTGTTTTTGTTTGCGCTTTGCTCAGAGCGGCTCGATCGGCACCACGTTGATAAAACCCGGTTCGGTCAGACCCACATGAGTGCTCACGCGATACACGGCTTCGAGCATATCGGGCTTTAATACTTCTTTGGGCGTGCCGCAGGCTCGCACTCGACCGTGGTCAAGCATGATGAGACGGTCGGAAAAGCGGGCGGCGGCCATCAGATCATGCACGACGCACACGGTTGCGGCACCCGTGCGCTCGGTGTATCGGCGTGCCGCTTGCATCACGATGAGCTGATGACGCAGGTCCAGAGCGCTTGTGGGTTCGTCAAGCAGCAACACACGCGGAGTGGAAACAAAAGCCTGTGCCATGAAAACGAGTTGTTTTTGGCCGCCCGACAGAGACAGCACCGGTTCCGAGGCCAGTTCATTGATGTGCATGGCGTGTAACACTGAGTCGACGCGGTCAAACGTTTTGGCGTCGACCGAAAGCGAAAGGTCATTCACGAGTCCGAGCAACACCATTTCAAACACCGTGAGGCGACTCTGGACGGCGGTGAGCTGAGGGACATACGCCACGGCGCTGTTGGAGAGGGTTTTGCCGTTTTCGGTGGCGCGCACCTGCCCGGTTGCTTTCACGAGCCCTGCCACGGCTTTGAGCAATGTGGTTTTGCCGCAACCGTTTTGACCGATGACGCTTACCAGTTCGCCGCCTGCGATGTCGGCCGAAACGTCCGAAAGAACGGTTTTGCGGCCGAACGACACAGAAAGGTTCTCGATGCTCAGTTTCAGGTCGGTGTGAACCGGTCGGTCGTGCCCGCTCAATAGGCTTTCGTGATGATGGTCATGGTCGTGCGGATGAGAGTGCCCCATAGCTCGGTCCTTGTGAGATTTCTCTTTTGAAAGGTGTCTTTTGCCGTTATCTTTCGTCTTCGTCGTTTATTTTTTTTATTGGTTTGCGAGTTGGCGATGAAGGTTCAGATACCACTGTACCGTTTGTTTGATGCCGGTTTCAAATGACATTTCGGGGTTCCAGCCGAGCTCACGGCGGATTTTGCTTGCGTCAATGGCATAGCGGAAATCGTGACCGGGGCGATCGGTGACGTTTTTGATGAGCTCTTCGTAGCGGTGTCCGCCCCAGGGTTCGAGTCGATCCAACAGACGGCAAACGATGCGCATCATGTCCAGATTCGAGTGTTCCTCGTGACTGCCCACGTTGTAGCTTTCGCCGGCTTGCCCGTCGTGAAAGATTTTGTCAACGGCACGACAGTGGTCCATCACCCAAATCCAGTCGCGCACATTGCTACCGTTGCCGTAAAGCGGTATCGCTTCGTGCGCAAGAGCCTTGCGGATAATGGTGGGAATGAGTTTTTCGCTGTGTTGCCAGGGGCCGTAGTTGTTGGAGCAGTTAGAAATCGTCGCGTTCATGCCGTACGTGCGGCAATAGGCGCGAACGAGCAGGTCCGAAGCGGCTTTGCTTGCCGAATAGGGACCGTTGGGCGCATAGGGCGTTTTTTCAGTGAAAAAGCCCTCGTTACCGAGGCTTCCGTAGACTTCATCGGTGGAAATGTGATGAAAGCGGGCTTGAGCCAGACAGCCCCTGCGTTTCCAGTAGCGAAGGGATTCGTTTAACAGCGCCACGGTTCCGTTGACGTTGGTGTCGACAAAAAGCAGAGGATCGACGATGGAATTGTCGACGTGGCTTTCAGCGGCAAAATGGATGACGCCCGTGATGTCGTATTTTTCGAGGAGATCGCGAACGAGCTCGGCATTGCGGATGTCACCTTCGACAGGCACGACGTTTGGCATTTGTTTTTGAGCGTCAAAAGCGCAGCGAGAACCCGCGTAGGTGAGCGCATCCAGGTCGATCAGACGATAGTTTGGGTAGGTGCGTGCAAAGTACGCTACGAAATTGGTTCCGATAAATCCGGCGCCGCCGGTGACGAGAATGCTTTTTTCAAACATGGGAAGAATCTTCCGTCAATGCCGTCAGCCAATGCCGCGGCTCAATTGCGTAAAGTTGCAGCGAGTTGAGCGACAACACGCTGTAGGACGGTCGCTTTGCTTTTGTCGGATAGTCGCTCGTAGCAATGGGCTCGATGTAGCAGGACAAATCGAGATGCCGCACGATGGCACAGGCAAAGTCGTACCACGATCCGCTTCCTGCGTTGGTAAAGTGCAAAAGCCGCATCGGCTGCAGGTGTGCCTTTTGTTCGTAGAGCGAAACCAATGCTTTTGCCAGATCGTTGACAAGCGTCGGCGCGCCGATCTGGTCGTTGACGACGCGTAGATTGTTTCGGTTTGATGCGAGTTGCCGGATGGTTTGGTAGAAATTGCGGCTGTCCGCTTTCTTACTGTAAAGCCATGCCGTGCGCACGATCAGGCCCGAAAAGCCGCCTGAGAGAAGCGCGGTTTCTCCGGCGCGCTTGCTGCGGCCGTACACCGAGAGCGGATTGACGGGGGCATCGGTGCCGTATGGCAAAGAACTTTTTCCGTCAAAGACATAATCGGTTGACACGTGAATAACCGGTACGCCGCTTTCGGCAAGAATCCGGGGCCCCTCGGCATTGACGGAAAAAGCGGTTTGCGGATCATCTTCGGCGGCGTCGACGGCGGTGTAGGCCGCGCAGTTGATTACGCAGTCGAAGGACTCGAAGTCAAAGCAAGCTTTTACGCGAGCTTGATTGCAGATGTCCAATGCCTGACGAGAATAAGCACGGCATGCGATGCCTCGTTTTTGACAAAGCGCGGTGAGCTCTTGTCCCAATTGACCGTTGGCACCGGTGATCAAAATCATCCCCGAGCTCCTTCGTAGTGAAAGGCAGGCGCCTGGCAATATTTCTCCCAGGAAGAGGCGGCTCTGTCCTTGCTGGACTGCAGGCAAACGGAGCCGTTCAGTTGCCAGTCAATGGCAAGTTCCGGGTCTGCGGCATTGATCGCGCCTTCGCTTTCGGGGGCGTAGTAGGCGTCGGTTTTGTATGCCACATGCGCGACCTCTGAGAGGACTGCAAAGCCGTGAGCAAACCCTTTGGGAATGTACATCTGCAGATTGTTTTCGTCGGAGAGTTCAGCTACAACATATTGTCCGAAGGTGGGGGAACCCGCTCGAATATCCAGCGCCACATCCAGAATGCGACCGTATACCGCCCGCACAAGTTTGGTTTGGGCGTGCTCGCCCTTCTGAAAATGCAGTCCTCTCAGAGTACCTTGCCGAGAAAACGAGGCGCTGTCCTGTAAAAAGTCAATTTTGATGCCGAGCGAAACAAGTGTGCCGCGGTTGTATGACTCCAGAAAATAGCCGCGATCGTCTCGATAGACGGCAGGTGCCAGCAACACAATGTCGGGGATAGCGGTTGAAAGAATCTGCATGAGCGATCTTCTCGATGGCCTCGAGGCCTCAAAAACAAAGCAATGACGCGGCTTAGGCGTAACGGGCGTGAGTGCTGCGCAAAAGTAGAACAAGCAAAAACGGCACACCCACAAGACTCGTGACGATGCCGACCGGTAGGACGGCGCCGGCCGAGAGCAGTTTAGCGGCCACGGAACTTGCGAGCATCAGCATGGCGCCGGTCAAAAGACTTCCCGGCAAAAGATAGCGCTGATCTTCGCCGAGCGTCAATTTGGCCAGATGCGGAGCAACCAGTCCAACGAAGCTGACGGTTCCGATAAAGGAAACGGAGCAGGCGATCAGTAGAGCACTAATGCCAAAGGCCACAACGCGAAGACGACGCACGGGAACGCCCAGGCTCAAGGCTCTTTCTTCACCGATAGTGAGTGTCGTCAGCTCCCACGAGCGTCTGATCAAATATGCCGCTGCGGCGATCACGGCGGCAGCGGCTGCTGCCGTGCTGGTCCATGTGCTGCGTTCCAGATTGCCGAAGGTCCAGCCGCTGATGAGTTGCGCGACTTCGGGGCTTGCATGGTACTGCAGGAATTGCTGCAATGCCATGAAAAAGAAGTTCATGACGATGCCCGCAAGGATCACGGTCGAAGGCGACATGCCGCGCCGGCCGCCGAGCCAATAGATGGCAGCAGACACGACGATGGCCATGGAAAAAGCGGCAAGTGCCGTGCCGAGCCAAAGCATACCGAAAATCGAAAATCCGACGGTGATGGCGCCGGCTGCTCCGAATCCGGCGGCCGAGGAAATACCCAGTGTTGAGGGACTTGCCAATGCATTGCCGGTGATGTTTTGAATTTGCAGGCCGGCCAACGATAAGGCGGCCCCTACGAAGAAAGCCGTCAGCGTCATCGGCAGACGAATGGACCAGACGATGACGGCTTCAGCTGTACCGGCTTCTGGCCCTTGCAGCAGAGCTTGAAGCACCGCGGCAAGTTTCATGCCGGAAGAGCCCGTCATCAGGTCTGCTAAGGCAAGCAAAACGACTCCGACACCACCGGCCGCGAGAATGCGCAGGCGTTTTTGACTTTGAAGTCGGTATTGCAGGTCGCAACTCACGATTCGTTTTCCTTTGCGATCGGTTTAGCGTTCGAGCTTGATGAAGAACGTTCCTGAGCCGTCAACTTCAGGCAGATACGTTTTCCAGAATCGGTTGTATTCGGCAAGCGGATCAAAATCGGCAAATGTTTCAGGGTAGATGATTTTGGCGAGATCCATCAGATATGTGTAGTCAACCATGGAGCGTAGAGAGCCGTGATCAACGCCGTAGATCTCTCCGGTTTTGACGGCTTCAAGGGTTTTCCATTCGGGACGAGAGGCAAAGCCGCGCAGCCGCGATTGTGCTTCTTTGGGGGAGACGGAAAGCCCCATGCGCATTTGATCGGTGTCATGAGCGCCTTGCCAGATACTGCCGGTGATGATAACAATCTGCGGATTGTGTGCTAGCACGTATTCGCGGGAAAGTGCTGCGTAGGGCTGCTTCATGTCCGCGGCAATGTTGTTTGCCTGCAGCTGATTGAGAATGCCGCCCCAGAGCACGCCCTTGTTGTATGTGTTGCCATATTCGCCCGGGCCTTTGCTTCCGGTTTCGACGTAGACGCGGCGGGCTTTGGCTGATTCAGGGAGTTTGGAGACGCGCTCGCGAACGATGTCGGCAATTTCAAGATAGCGTCGATTCAGACTTTCGGCCGTGGATTTCTGATTGAGCAGTTCGCCTAGGATTTTCGTACTTTGAGTGTGATTGGCAGCGGTAAGCGCGTGGTAGTCGAGCACCACGGTCGGAATGCCGGCTTTCTGAAGAACTTCGACGCGTTTGTTGTTGTCGGCGTACTGGCTCTTGTTGATCAGCAGGAGATCGGGCTTGAGCGAAATGATCTTTTCCGTGTTGAGAATGTTGTCGTGGTAGCCGCCGATGCTCGGGATTTTCTTGATCTCAGGAAAAGACTTCGTCAGCGCAGTGTATTCGCCAAAACGCGTGGCCTGCCAGCCGTCCTGAGGCAGGGCGACGACTTTTTTCAAACTCTCGGCTCCGCCCACCATCAGAAAGTTAAGGATGTAGTTTCCCACGACGATGCGCTGCGGAGTCTCTTTGAGCGTGATCGTGCGATTCTCGAGATCGGTGATGGTTATGGGGGCGGCATCTGCACTCAGCGACAACATGCCGAAAAGCAAAACAAGGGTAGCGGATTGAAAAAGACGACCGAGCATATCCGAATTCTCAAAGAGGACGGCGCGCGACTGCCGCCAGTATGATGTTTTTGCTTTTCGTATGATACCCGTGCTTTTTCAGGATGCCATAGCTCGAAAGACGTACGACAACAGTGAACAAGAATTTGGCAGAAACGGGCAATCCGGAGGAACAAAAAAGGAAGCGCCTCAAGTTAGAAGCGCTTCCTGTCCGGTCGGATACAACCCGCTGTTAGGCGAAGAAGCCTCGCAAGCCGTATGCGAAGATCGCAATGATCACGACCGGAATGACATAACGCACCCAGACAAACCAAAGGCCGGTGGTTTTATGCGGCAGCGTACCGCAGTTGTCGATTTCGTCCTTGGCGTTGTTTTTCATAATCCAACCCACGAAAATGGTGGCGCCGAGTGCTGTGATCACAAAGCAGATGTTGCCGCTCACAAAGTCGAACGCATCGAAAATGTTGCGATCGAGAATGCGTACGTCGCGCCACGGACCATAGGCAAGAATGCAAGGCAGATTGCCGAACAGGAAGATGCCGCCAAGCGTCAGATTGATGGCGCGGCCCAGGCTGATGCGCAGACGTTCAACAAGCACGCTGATGATCACTTGATAGATGGTCAGCGACGTCGTCAGAGCAGCAATCACCAGCAACAGGAAGAAGACGATCGCAAAGAAGTTGCCGAGGAACATTTCGGAGAATGCGATCGGAAGAGACTTGAAGACCAGAGACGGGCCGGAATCGGGAGCCAAATTGGCGCTAAAGAGCGACGGAAAGATCATGAAGCCCGCCATTACGGCCACCAGCGTATTGATGATGCCTGTAATAACAGCTGTCTTGACCATGTCTTCCTTCTGGTTCAGGTGCGAAGAAAGCGTGATCATCACACCGAAACCAAGTGACAGGGCAAAGAACACCTGGCCGAGCACGTCAAGGAAAAGTCGGGGTGTGATTTTGGAGAAGTCAGGCGTCAGGTAGAAGCTCACGCCGGCTGCTGCATCGTCGAGCGTGAGGTTGCGAATCACCATGATCAGCAGGCACAGCAGCAACAGAGGCATCAGGTACTTCACCGAGCGTTCGATGCCCTGAATGACGCCTTTGCGCAGGATCACCCAGTTGATGAGAACGAAGACGAGCGTGTAGCAGGTGATTGCAAAGGGCGAATGTTCAATTGTGTCGGAATAGAAACTTTCGGTGAGTTCTTTCGTGATAGGACTCGAAAGGTCCAGGCCTCCGGCAACGCCTGCGGCGCCGAGGAAAATATGCCAGATGTATGAGATCACCCAGCCGCCGATTACCATGTAGTAGGCGAGAATGCCGAAGGCGCCCAAAAGCCCCGTGTAGCCGAAGAGTTTCCATAAGGGACTCGGAGAATAGCCGGGAGCACGGCCAGCCAAAGCAAAGGCGTCGACGCTGTTGGCCTGTGCGCGGCGGCCGATGACGTTTTCAACGAGAATGATGGGAATGCCGACGAGCATCATGACGGCAATGAAGGTGAGCACGTATGCACCACCGCCGTTTTCACCGACGAGATAAGGAAAGCGCCAAGTTGCGCCGAATCCGATCGTCGCGCCGGCAACGGTCAGGATATAGGTCAAGCGGCTTGACCAGGTTTGTCGTGTACTCACCCGTTTTCTCCCGAAAATTTGTTTTTCTTCTATTGCAAAAAGAGTCCCGGCAAACAGCCCGGGATCTCGGAATTCTTGCAACTATTCACCCATTTTCGACTATACCATATAACCTAATATGACAATGCGTCTGTTCGAGTATTTCCTGGCGGTTGAGGGCCTTGTTGCAAACAAAAAATCCGCTGATGCGAGCGGACATCGGCGGACTTTTGAGTGGTGGGATGAGGGGGATCGAACATCATTGATTTTATTGGGGTTTTACAGGGGTGCTTGTAACTTATACCAATACTTATACCAACACGAATGAGTTCCCCATTCCTGTCCAGGTCATCGCTTCTGCAACATCTTTCTCTCCGAACCTGACATCTGCCGATTCATCGATTTTGCAGAGTTCACTCAGATTGCCTCCGCGTTGGCCGTGATTTTAGCTCATCTGATAGGGATGCACGGAAAGAGCCGTCCCAACACTTGCAGGTGATTGTTCTCCTGTACAGGAGGAGTTTTGGATCGGGGGAGATGGTCACGTAGGGAGCCATCCCTCGAATCGGGATGCAGTCAAATCCACCCGGTACTTCCGCTGGACGATGGAAGGAGATGTCCGCTGCGTTGTGGCTCGCAAAAGGAACCAAGGAAAACTTATGAAGGTGTGGTTAGTTACCCGAAACAGTGTTCCTGAGCCAGAGCTTATTTCTTTGTGACATTTTTTTTGGAATCACCAAAAAAAAGCAAAAAAATGCCGAAACTGCTCCTAGTTTTTTGTCAGAAAAAGTTCCGTGATCAGAAAAATCAAAAATTGGCACATATCGCGTAACTCATTGAGTTTAAATCAAAATTCACTGTGCGCTGGCTAAGGTATTCAAGTCGGAACCTCGTTTAGATCCGTCAATTTTTGTCAGAAACGGCTACCGCAATGTCAGAGTTGAGATACTGGTCGTCGACTCAGAAGGAGGACGACGATGGAAAGTCTACTTAAGGTGAAAACCGTTCTAAAGATTGTCGGTATTGGAAAGACGAAGCTGTACGAAGACATCACTCGAGGGATCTTCCCAGCCCCAGTCAAGCTAGGGATTTGCTCAAGGTGGGTGGCGTCAGAAGTGGAGGCTGTGGTGAAAGCACGGATCAAGGGGGCATCGGAAGCCGATCTGGTGGTACTCGTGCATGAGCTTGAGAAAAAGAGGAGGTCCGCATGACCCACTTTTTCGTCAAAAATGCTCCAGTCGAGGCGCCGGTGATTACGCGACTGAGGCTAAAAGGCCTTCTGCATACCGAGAGCTCGACCAGTTTTTGTTGCCCTATTTGCGGCTCAACAGCGACCTATACCGTTCCTACTGAGACGGCTCCATATGGCGATGTTCACTGCAAATGCGGACTCGAACTGCAAAAGATTCTGGATGAGCTTGACATGAGGTGGTTCGAGGCGCGAGTGTGCCCAGTAGTCAGCATAGGACAGGCACCTATCCATGAGCTTGCTGAAGCTTGCGAGGCGATTCTTGCAGAGACTGGCAAAGTCTTCGCATGTGCAAAAACCCTATACTGCATAAATTTTGCTAGCGGACGCTTGTCCTGCCTGGAAGAAGCCGATCTGACGAGGTTGCTTAGCCAATCCTGTGTCATGGTGCGGTATGACGGGCGATCCAAAGACCTCGAGCCGGTAGATCCGCCTACTCGGCTGGTGAGGTTGTTGCTAGGATCCCATCACACCTCCGTGCCAACAGTGGAAGGGGTTTGCCGGCAGCCTTTCTTGAGAGAGGACGGCAGTTTAGGGTTGGCCACGGGGTATATCTCCGAACTCAAGATGGTGTCGGCCTTTGATGCCGAGATGTATCGGCCGTACGCCTGGACTGAGCCATTGACAAGGCAGGATGCCCAAATTGCCTTGGCAGAAATAAGGAAAATTTTTTCAAATTTTTGCCCTGCTGATGAGGCAACGGCCTCGGCAATGATTTGTGGAGCACTCGAGGCCGTGCAAAGAGTGAGTCTCAAAAGGGCGCCGATGCTCTTGGTGCAGGGCAATGCGCCAGGTATCGGCAAAAGCACTCTTGCGCGAGTTTACTGCAAGCTGGCCACTCCGGAGCCAATCGCAGAAACCTCTTACCCAGAGACGTCCGATGAATGCGCAAAGCAGCTCCTTAGCAGCCTAAGTTCTGCCCCTGGCGCAGTGTTTTATGACAATGCAGCAGAACGTCTGCCTGCATATCCAGCTCTCTGCACATGTCTCACGGAACCGGTTTACGAGCGAAGGGTTCTACAGAGATCCGCTCTTAGACAAGTGATTACCCGAACGCTTTTTGTGGCAACCGGAAATTTTGTATCGCCAGAAGCCGACCTGAGGCGCCGAGTGTTACCTATCAAGTTGATTGCTCCACATGACCAACCCGAGCAGCGACAGTTTGATCGCGATGTTGTGGAATATGTCGAGAGTCATCGAGCAGAGCTTGTCATGAAGGGACTGCGAATTGTGGCTGCGTACTTGCAGTCGGGAGAGAAGGTCTCTTGCCGGCCCTTGGCTGGAATGGAAATGTTTACGCACCGGTGCAGGGAACCGCTGATTTGGCTCGGGGAGCCTGACCCTCTTATTCCCATGTTGCGTTTGCTAGATGAGAGGGACGAAGACGAACTCCGTCGGCACGCGTTGCTCAGGTGCCTGCAAAAAACTTTTAATGAGAGGTCTTTTTCTGTGGCCGACATCGCTCGGCATCTGACTCCGGAACTTTTCGACAGCTTAGCCGATCTGGATGTCGTCGTGGGGACTCAGGTAGCCCGTAAGTCTTTGGGGTGGCTGCTGCGAGGGTTGAGCGGTTTCCCCGTGAGAGACCTAGTGCTGGTGCGCATGGGAAAAGAAGCCCGCTATGCCGTAAAGGGGGTGGAATGTCTGTAGCAAATTTCTGCGGTCTCCAGGCCGTAACAAAAACAGAAAGCGAACTTTGGTCGACGATGGCAGCGACTAATTTCGACTCCCAGATGTGTTGTCCGATTGGCAGAGCAGCGGTTGCGTCGTTGGTAAATAGTGCAAACGCGGGGATTTTGCCTGCTGTAGGAATCGTTCCGTTTTCGATACGAGGAGTTGTGCCGTTGACACCCCAAGCTCACAACGCAGGGATTCACTCGCTTACGGAGGCGTTGGTTTGGTCTTCAAATCAGCCGATTGGCCAGGAGACTGTCCTGCACGACGCCATGCTTTCCTTTTCGCGGGTCTACATGAGAGGGGCGATTGATCTTGCCAAACGCAGTCTGATTGGAGCCGTCGTTTGCTATGGGTTGGAGCCGGGAACGGCACGCCTGATGCAGTGGGGAGGGATAGACAGGTTGGCAGTAGAAGTCTTGGTAAGGAATTTTCAAATTCGCTACTCGTTTCTTGGAGCGTACGAGAGCTTGCACGATTGCTGCCGAGATCCTGTCCAAGTGGCCCTGATCGACTGGATGCAAGCTCCTGCAAAACTTCGGACTCAAAGACGAATTGAATATCTCCGAAAAGCATTCCGGGCGACAGGATCCGAGAGAGAGCAGTTAATGCTCGGTACTGACGAGCAGAATCAGGAGATCGGGGAGCTTCTAGGCAGCTGTGCAGCACTTGGTGTTGCGCTTCCTTCCATTCAGCGTTTCGCCCAGATGTGCGGGGTGAAATCAGAAGACGCTTACAACATGGCTCGCCGCTTGGTCAGACAAAACCACAGCACGCGCCCTCAGCCGTTTCGGGCAAGACCCCAAACCGTCAGTTTGGCGGTGCAGATCTGCAACAGCTTGCTTGTGCGGGCGATTGACAGTTCTTTTACGCCGGCGATGGTGGTTGAAGCGTTCTTGTGGTCAAGTCTGGCAGCAGTGCAAATTGTAAGACTGGACTGCATCCGAGGCCGCGAAGGATACTGGATCACGTGGTTTGAAAAAAGGATGCATCGGGAGCTGAGTCGGCTTGTCGGACTGAGCACAACTATTGCGGAGAAGACAACTTCCTTTCCGCAAAGAATAACAAAGTGGGGGGTACGGAATGCCGCGGACTGAGTGGGAGCTCAAGGCCGATCCGGAGCAGGCCGAGCTCAGAAAAGGCTTGAGCAAAGAACAGATGGAGTCGGCAGTCTTTGCTGAGATTGAGAGGATGCGTTCATCCGTCGCGAGCATCCGGCAGATACTTTTGGCCTACGGCCTGTATGTGACGGATTTGTACCACGACATGAAGCGCCAAACGACATTTTCACCGGAGGAAACGCAGTTGACGCCGCGAGTACGCATGGACGATCGTTGCGGAATACCGAGTTTTTACTGGGAGAAAACTGTTCGACGAGCCTATCCGCTTAACACGGCGGCAGCGAACAGTGCAAGAGGATCCACGCGCAGTTATCAAGGCTACGTTCGCCGAAAGGGAGCTAAAACCAAGGAGCGTATGCAGGTGTATCTGCTTTCTGAACATGTGCCGATTTTGAAGAAAACCCAAAGCGTCTCGATGAAGGTGTTTGAGCGGGAACCGGAATGGGTGCAAATGGCGGCGGCTCTGATTGAGCCTCAGTTGACGGAACTACGCCGCCTTTCCACGATGGTGAGTCGAGTGAATCGTACTCTGGGGGTATTGGAAAGTGCCTTGCAGAAAAGTGCTGGCAAGGAGTGATGATGCTCAAGACGCTCATTGAACTGATGAGAAACCTGCGACAGGGGCACCGATCACAATCCTTGACAGAGAAAGGCATTCAGTATCGAGATATTCCGTTGCATACCAATCCCGGCTTGGTTCACGAGGGCTACCCTCAAGTCATCGGCGTTCCGCTGATGCCTCGGGAACAAAAGTTTTTCTGTCAGCGGTATGCCGATGAGCTTCAGTTTTTTTTTCATCGACTGGCCTTGAGCAAGGAGGAAATCGATGATCTTCTGATGCCTGTCTTGGCACGGTTTATCAACTTGGTGAACGTTCTTCCGGCGTCGGAGACGCACCACCACTCCGGAGCCTGCGGATTGTTCGTTCATTCGGTGCAATGCGCTGCGGCGGCGGTCATGGTCGCGGAACAGCGTCTGTTGGATCGAGATGCCAGTTTGCGGCAGCGCTACCAGGATAGACCGAGGTGGTTGGTGGCCGCCGGCGTGATGGGGTTGGTGCACGACGCCGGCAAGGTATTTGACGTTGAGGTGCTTGATGAGGCTGGCAGAAGTTGGGATCCGTTTTCAGAGTCATTGTGGCAATGGACACGACGGGTAAATGCTCAACGACTGTTCGTTGTCTGGCGCAAGAATCGAATCCACAAGCAGCATGAGCTTCGTTCCGTTCGGTTGGCGTACAGGTGCTTGTTCACCAATGAGTTGATCGGTTACCTCAGCGAGATCTCCGGAGACGTTATTCCCGGAGCTATCGACGAGGCGATCGTTTTTGGGTCGGGGCCTCTTGGGAATGTGCTCAAGGATGCCGAGGCCGTCTCTATGCAGCAGGACGGAGTGGATCGAAAACGATTGGGGCGAGCGTGTACGGAGATGTCGTCGCCGTTGGTGACGCCGATTTTTGCCGCGGTGCGGGAATGCATCACATCCGGCCTGTGGTCTGTCAATGGCGAGAATTCTCAGGTTTACGTGACCTGTCAGGGCGTCTTTTTGCGCCTTAACGAGGCCGCGGCTACAGACATTCATCAGGCGGCTGTCAGACTGCGAGCACCTTATGTTCCGGGGACGCCGGAAGGATTGGTGCGAGTACTGCAGGAGCAGAATCTCGTCGAAATGCAGGCAGGGCAGTCGACAGCATTCTGCTCGATCGAAATGAACGCAGTGAAAAAGCGTGCTTGCATCAAATTGTCCGATCCTCTGTTGCTGTTTCCTGACGGTGTGGTGCCGAAGGCGATGGAAGTGGTCGTCCGCACGGAAGGCATGACCGAGGAGCTGTCGACAGAAGGAAAGGAGGTCAAAAAGGCCAAATCAGCCCTGTGCTTCTTGGCACCTCAGGAGGATTTCTCCGCCCCAAGCAAGGAAAGGAGGACGAAGGAGCAGGGGGCAGCGTTCGCCAAAGCGGAATGCGATGTTGTCTTGAAGGAACCCATGCCCCCGCAACAGGCAAAGCAATTTGTCGATCGTCTGATTCGAGCTCTGTCTGAACAACTGCGAAACGGGGAAGGTTTTCTGATTGAAAACTTCCGTGTGCTTGAGAACGGACGGAGGTACTGCAGCTCTAGAAAAGTTGAAGCTGCATTGGAAAGACGCAAAATCAGCCAGAAAACGCAGGAAATACTTCTGCGGCTTTGCTTGACGGGCCTTAGCCTTGATTTTGATCCTAAGGATCATTCTTTCATTTTGGACAAGGATGGTGAGAATGAAGAATCAAAATCAGGTACTGGCTCGCCAACTCGGCCCTAACTTGCCGGGCCGACAGGCTCTCGCCAGCGCCGTGGGTGCGATCGGCTATTGCACTGCGGCCTTGACCCTGCCCCAAATGCTTTTCCCATTGGGAGTGATGGGCAGTTATTTAACGGTTCGTTGTGCACTCAACGTCCGTAGGGCGGTTGAGCAGATACGGTTTGATGAAGCCATGATGGGAAACCATCGTCGGTGGGTAACCTACGACGAATTTGAAAAGATGGCCGTGCAGTCCGAATCCGTTGCCGCACGGTGGCTCGGATACGGCTTTTCCTGGACGGCAGAGCACTGTCAAGCCGTGACGGAATTTCTGAAACGACCTTGGCAGGAACTGTACCGCGAGACCGTTGCAAGAACGGCCAAGCGACGATTCCTTAGGAAGCATTTCAAGGACTGCTTCATGCACCCAGTGCAAGTCTGGAGTTCTCTACAGACCATGAAGGATGTGATCGCGACTCAGCCGGGGTACGCCTGGGTGCATGCTATGGGCAAAGAAAAGCCGCTGATTCTTCCGAGCAAAAATTTCGAAGGTCATGCGGCAATTTTTGGCACGACAGGAGCGGGCAAATCCCGTTTTATGGAAATACTCATTCACCAGGCCATCCTTATGGGGCACACGGTGATCGTGATCGACCCTAAGGGGGACAAGGGACTGGTCAAGACTATACGGGCGGCCTGTCGACGGGCGGGACGGGAATCGGACTACCTGTATTTCCATCCGGGGCATCCTGAGGAGTCCATCCAGTTGAATCTGTTGGCGAACTTCTCTCGAGTTGATGAAATTGCCTCTCGCATTGCCGACTCCTTGCCTGGGCAGGGCAGTGACAGTCAAGTGTTCATCGATATGGGACGAGGTGCGTTGCGCACGATCTGCTGTGGACTCGAAATTTTGGGCAGGAAACCAACTTTCCAAAATCTTCATTACTTTTTCGCCAATCGTCAGGAATTGGCCGAGCAAGTCCTGAATAAAGCGATAACCGACGCTTACGGAGAAGAGGAAGGCAGTGTGTCATTGTCCGGGAAGAAGACCGCAACAGGTCGCCTAGAGGCCTTGATCGGGTTCTATCAAAGCAGACGGATGGTAACCCCGGAATTGGAGAGCATCATCGCCCTGGCCGTGCGTGACGAAGAGTCCTTTAGCAAAACAACGCAGAGCACTTGGCTTTTGCTGAGCGCGTTGGCAGGCGGGGATCTCGGGAAAAAGCTGTCGCCACCAGAAACGCTTGTTGGACAGGAGGCGTTTTACGACACAAGAAAAATCATTGAACAGCGTGGGGTTCTCTACTTAGGGCTGGATGCGCTGACTGACTCGGGCATGGCACGGGCGATCGGTTCCATGATGCTTGCAGACTTGGCATCCACGGCAGGCGCTCGGTACGACTTCGAAAATGCGCCTGCTCCTGTCATGCTGTTCGTGGATGAGGCAGCAGAGCTCACGTGTGAACCGCTCACCCAGATGCTGAACAAGGCTCGCGGTGCAAATTTTTCGATTTGCCTTGCCTCACAGACGATTTCGGATTTCGTCGCCAAGGCAAAGGATCGCGCCGAAGCGCTCAGGATTTTGGCCAACCTTAATAACTTTTTTGCGCTCCGCTGCAATGACCCGGAAACGCAGGAATTCTTGATGAACCGTATTCCCAAAACTCGCATTCGTACGACGGTCAAATCGCACGGAGTTTCGACATCCGCCAAGAATCTTGTCGCCGAAGGAGGATCGATCAGCGAGCGTGTCTCGGAAGAGGAAGCCGATCTTGTGCCGGCTCCCATGTTGAGTGCTTTGCCTAATTGTGAGTATTTCGGAGTGGTGGCGGGTGGTCATGTTGTCAAAGGAAGAATTCCCATCCTTGTTGAATCCTCTGCGGATTTTGTGGAGACGGAGTAATGGAGTATGAAACCATGAATAAGCAAGCGGGAACAACGCTCCTTTCGATGGTTTGGGGGGCGATATTCGTGGTGGCGATTCTGATGGCGCTCGCCATGCCGATGACAAGCGTTCAGGTCATCGTGAATGCGGAGTGGCAAGGCAGTACAGAGGTATTCGGAAATTGGGCGATTGTCACGACAGGCACCATTTATGATTTTTTGGGTCTGGAGAACCTGATGATGTCTCTGATCAAACTGAGCGGTGTTGAGCAGGCGCAAGGCGACGTTGAGCTGACGTTGGCGAGTTGGCTCCTTGGACGAGCGGAAGTGATCAATATGTTGCTGATGCTCTTACTCCTGCGTCTGGTCATGCTGCTTGGGTGGTTGGCCATCTTTCTGCCGGCACTGCTTGTCGTCATTTTTTGCGCCTTGATGCAACGTGAGGAGAATCGAAACGCATTTTTCTTTACTTCGCCGTACAGGGCGGCAAGGTGGGCGATGTGCGTGAAGCTTAGTCTTATTGGTTTGCTGTGCGTCACGCTGTGTCCTGCCGCAGTCAGCGCCTTTGCCGTGCCGCTTATTTTGTGTGCTTTGATTTTTGTGAGCGGCAAATTGCTGGAAGGGCTACAGAAGGAGATTTGATCGTCTGAGCAAGGAAGTGAAAAACGATAACGGCGAGGATTCATGTGAGTCCCCGCCGTTTCTGCCGGTTACGAATGTTCCTGCGACTGGCTGTCGGTCTGTAGGGATTCGGTTCGGATTTTGTTGATGTTCCTACAGAAGGATCGGTAGAGTCGAATCCACGATTTAATGCTCCTGTCACAGTTTTCCGGCGTCATGACATTGTTGATGTTCAGTGTGTCGGTCCAAGCAACGAGCGTGTCCAGCATCTGGGTCAGGTTTAAAAAACGCATGGAATAGCCGGTGCGAGCCGGAACCGTGAAGGTTCGCGTGTGGTCGTAAATCAGCTTGCGGTTTTCTTCCGACACTTGGGTTTCGATCAGCTTGCCCAGTTCTGCGACGGTGTCGGACAAACTCGAGGAAAATTTTTCAAACAGGGCATGCAGAGCGGCCTCGGCTTTGCGGGCATCCGCGATGCGGTGTTGGTCGCGGGCGATGGCCGTGGCGGCATACAACGAGTAGTCCGCTCGAACATAGACGTGTTCGAACGCTTGCTGAACAGGATTGGTGTGAATGACGATGGTCTTCTGCAGGACGGGCTTTGAGTAATCGGCGGTGGTCTTTCGATGCTGACGTTCGATGTCGGGGACGGTCTCGTGAGAGACTGCCGCGGAGTGAAGCCGAGGTGAAGTTCGGCGTTGAACTCTCTCGCTTGAGGGGCTTGGAGATTGACGATTTTGCATGGGAGCCTCCGTTTTAAAGGTTTCCTTCAGAGTACCTTGGCCGTCGGAGACAGCTCCGGTGAAAATCTGCCAAAAATGGCCGTTTTTGATTCAAGCCTTGCTTGAGGGAACATTTAAACTCAACTGTAGACAACGCAGCTTGCTGCCGTGCTCACCGATAGGCACGTAAAAATAGTCGGTCAGTCCTTCGTGATGACTGCGACACGATCCGTACGCTGAACGGACAATAAAAACAGCCGATACCGAAGCAGCGGCAGTACAGGCTGCTTCAAAACCAACCCGCAACCGGGAGTTCTCTTCCCGATGCGGGACGTGAGCTCCCTTTTTCAAGGAGCTCACCATGAGTGCAGAAACAGCACTTTCACCGGAATTCAAGTATTTCGGTGCCGATGTCTTTTCGAACGTCTACGACGGTGAAAAGAAAATCCAGATGCCGAAGTCGCTTCAGATTCTCGGCTTCTCCGACGACAAGAATCCTGCCGTGCCTCAAGCCCACGAGAACTATGTTTTTCGGCGTGAGGTGCTTCGGGATCTTCTCGGGTTTCTTCGCAAACCCAACAACGACGCGCTTTTCATTACCGGACCGACCGGCAGCGGAAAAACAAGTGCCGTTCTCGAGACTTGTGCTCGACTGAACTGGCCCGTGTCTTCGCTGACGCTGAACGCTCGGTTTGAATTCGCTCAGCTCATCGGGCACTTCACTTTCTCGGCAAACGCCGTGGGTGAAGCGCCGCAGATGAGATTTCAGTACGGCCCGCTGGCAGCTGCCATGCGTTTTGGGCACGTCTTGGTTCTCAACGAAGTTGATCTGGCCGACGCCGGGGAACTCGCCGGACTCAACGACGTTCTTGAAGGCCGTCCGCTTGTGCTTGCCGAAAACGCAGGAGAAATCATTCGTCCGCATCCGATGTTCCGTGTCATTTGCACGGCCAACTCATGCGGCAACGGTGACGACTCCGGGCGCTACGCAGGCGTTCAGCAGCAAAACCTGGCGTTTCTGGACCGCTTCCGTTATCTGGAAGTGCCGTATCAGGACGCCAAGGTCGAAGAAGAGCTTTTGAGTCAGCTGACTCCGGCCATGAAGCCCGTGCTGGGCGGCATGGTGCAGTTGGCCAATGAAATTCGAAAGCTTTTTACCGAAGGCCGATTGTCTTTGACGCTTTCCACGCGCACGCTGGTGCGCTGGGCTCAGATCGCTCAGGATTTCCGCAACTCTCCCAATTCACTTGAATACGGACTGCGGCGGGCACTTCTGATACGAGCCGAGCCCGAGGAAAGTCAGGCCATTGTGGGGCTTTGCCGCACAATTTTCGGTGACGCGTGGTCAGCAACCGGCGCCAAGAAATAAACGCTCAATTCTCAATACCCGTCGTAGGGAAATACAAGTCCCTATGCGGGAGGAGTGTCTCCTGAAGGCGGGTTTCTTTTTTGAAACCACCAAACAAGGAAACACTCATCATGGAAAGTCGCGACATTTCCGGCGCCAAGGCGCAAACCCAGGGACTGATTGCTCGTCTGGCAGGCAAATTCGGCGTCGAGCCGAACCGACTGCTCAAGTGTCTGACGACTCAGGTCTTCAAACAGGCCGACGGACGGCAGCCCAGCAACGAAGAGCTCATGGTTCTTCTCTTGGTCTGTGAAAACTTTGGCTTGAATCCCTTCAACCGTGAAATCTATGCGTTTCGCGGCAAGAGCGGAGACATTGTTCCCGTTGTGAGTCTTGACGGCTGGGCGAAGATCGTCCGCAGTCAGAAGGACTTCAACGGTGTGACGTTTGCCTTTTCGAGCAATACGGTCAAGGTTCCCGGGTGCGCTCAGGAACTTCCCGAATTTGTCGAATGCGCCATGCGGCTCAAAGGCGTTGACGAACCGATCGTGATCCAGGAGTTCATGGTCGAGTGCTTCAACGACAAGAGCCCTGTTTGGCGTAAATGGCCAAGGAGGATGCTTCGAACCCGCGCTTTCATCCAGTGCGCTCGTCTGGCTTTCAGCTTGACGGGACTTTACGACGAAGGCGAGGACTTTGCCGAGGATCTCTCCGGCGTGGTTGCCGCAGGGCAGACGCAGTCTCAAGCGCAGCAGCCGGCAGTTGCTCAATCGAGCGTGCCGAAACTTGCGCTTGAACGCGAAAAGCTCGACGAGATGCTTGCCAAGCTCATGACGTTTGCGCACAGCCAGCCCAACGGTTGGGAGCGCGCAGCCAAGTGGGTGGAAGCCAAGCTCGAGGGGGATGACCGTCTCTATGCCGAGGAAAAGCTGCGTATGCAGAGACTTGCTCTTGAGCCAATCAATCCGGCTGACGTCGTTGACGAGGTTGAGCCGGAGTCAATTGGCGAGGAGGCCGATCATGCGTTTGCTTGAACTTGAGCAGCGCAGTCAGGCGTGGCTTGATTGGAGGCGAAACGGCATTACGGCCACCGAAAGCGCGGCGATTCTGGGACTCAATCCTTACATGACGCCGTGGCGATTGTGGTGTGAGAAGGTCGGACGGGCGCTGCCCGCTGATCTTTCCTCAAACCCTTTGGTGCGCTTTGGCATCGAACACGAGGACGAGGTGCGGCAGCTCTTTGAGCTCAAACACCTGGAAGTCGTGATGCCTGCCTGCGGAGAGTTTGACGAGGATGCTCTTTTCAGAGCCTCCTTTGATGGACTCACTTCCGCAATGGAGCCCGTGGAAATCAAATGTCCGAGCGAATCGACGCTTGCGGATGTTCGAGAAAAGGGACTTGAGAGCACTGCCGGACGGCTCTATCGCATACAGCTTCAGCATCAGCTGATGGTGTGCGGCGCAAAGCACGGCTGGCTTGTGTTCTATGACCGCACGAACACGGAACTCGTCGAGCTCGAGGTCGTGCGAAACGAAGCGCTGATTGCCGAAATCCGCAGAAAGGGACGCGAGTTCTTTGATCGGTTTGTGGCAAAACGCAAGGAGCCTGCGAAGGATCCGACGCGGGATGTCTACGTGCCCAAAGGGGATGTGGAAATCTCCCGTTGGAATCAGTGTGCGGCTGACTATGCGGCAGCGCAGGAAGCGGTGGACGCTCTGCAAAAGCAGATCGAAACGTACGCCGCACTCAAGAATCGCTGCAGGGACGAACTCACAGAGATGATGGGGGAATTTCTGCATGCGGACTTTGCCGGTATCGCGCTGACCAAGCGCGTGACGCGCGGCACGGTGAACTACAGGGATTTTTTGCTCAACAGAGGCATCCCGGAAAGCGAGCTGGAGGCTTTTCGAGGAAAGAGTTCGGAGAACTGGCTTGTGCGGTTGACGCACAGTCCGCTTCCGAAGGATTTCCGAGACGAAGAGCTTGAAGCGGCGCTCGAAAGAAACTCAAGCAGCGAAGCCATGTGGTTCTAACAACTTTGTTTTTCCCAAGCGGGAAGAGTGAAAACTCACTTCCCGTTAGGGAACGAGTCATTTGCTCTTCCTCTTTTGGGATGGAGAAAAGAAATGACTCAGCAAACGAATGCTGCAGTGGTGACGAATCCGGACATTATCGGACGAATCGTCGTCATTGTTCCGCGTTTTACGCAGTGGACAGGAACACGTGCGATGCACGAAGGAGACTTCGCCATCGGCACGGGTGGCCAGCTGCCGCCCAAGGAAGTCGCCAAGTCTTTAGGGCTTAAGGCAATCATCGATACGCAACATCTGCGCGTCTTTGATCGCATCAAGCACAAGGCCGAAGTGCTTCTTGAGGGCTGCGGCGTGAAGTACCTGTCAGGGTGGGCGATTCCGGAGGAGAGGATCGGCGAGGTGTTCAAGGCATTGGACGCGCTCGTTGAGCGTTATTCGATGGAAAAAGCCGATTTTCTGAGTCGGTACGACATGCTGGTCAAGGAATGGGCCGATAAAAACCCGACCTTTTCCAGAGAAATCATGGAGGGCAAACTGGACGTCAACGCCGTTTCCGAACGCATCAGCGCCGGATACGAAAGTTTTCGTCTGCAGCCCGTTTCCGAGCAGAAGGCGGCGGATTTGGCAAAGAGCATCGGAGGGCTTGCTTCCGAGCTCATCGCAAGCGTCACTCGAACGGCCAGAACTTTTTTCAAGGAAAGCTTCCTTGGGAAGAGTCGTGCCAATCGCAAGACCGTCAATGCGGTTTTGAAGATCCGTCAAAAGCTGCAGGGACTGGCCTTTTTAAGTTCCAGTATCCTGCCGTTGATTGCGTTTATCGACAAGGTCGTCTGCGAGATGCCCTCCGAAGGTTATTTCTCCGGAGAACCCTTCTGGAAGCTTGCCGCGCTGGTGAAAACCTTGGGCGATGCGACGCTTCTGGAAGAGGTCATCAACGATCCGGCGTATGCCGCAGCGGCTTTTCCGGCAGAAGCGCAGGCGAGTTCTCGTGACGAAGCCCTGCCTGAACTTGAAATGCCGAAAACGGACGCCAACCCGCACTTGGCACTTGGGGATTCAAACGAAAGTGATGAATCCGGCTCGGTGAGCGATGCCTCTGAAAGCCTTGATCCACGGGGCTTTTCAAAGGACGGCAACGAGCAGCAAGATCTCTTCAAGGAACTTGAGGAGTTTTTTGACAAGCCGTTTTCCCAAGGAAAGATATCGAGCGAAAGCACGACGTCAACTCCGACGGAGACGAAATACGAGACCAACGGTGACGAGAAATCTTCGGATTCTCAAGCCGTTCTTTGGCACGAGGGTTCGGACGCAAGTCCGGAACCATTCACTCCCGTGACGGTTCCTGCCGTTGACGTGGGTGACGGGCTTTATTTCTAACCGGACAGGCCTTTTTCTTGGTTTGTCTTTTTCTCCCGCAAGGGCATCTTCATTGCCCTGCGTGGGGAAGGAGTGTGCTTTTGCGGGATTTCTTTTTTGGAGAATCCCATGAAAGTACAGCGAAACACGAAGCCGAAATCCGTGTTCGAACGCAGTTTGCCCATTGTGGCGGCAGCGCTCGGCCGCTTATGCGGCGTGGCGGTTGAAATCGGCGGTCAGGTGCCCTCAACGGACGGCAAGACGATCTGGATGCCGGTTCCTGAGAACGTGACGGAAGATGACGAGCTCTCAACGCTCGGCATCCTCTGTCACGAAGCCGGGCACGTCAGGTTGACGAACTTCAAGGCGGTCGGTCAAAAGTGCACCCAACTGGAGCGCGCGATTGACAACGCTCTCGAAGACACCCGTATCGAGGCGGAGATGGGCCGACTGTATCCGGGAGCCGAAGGTCTTTTTGAAAAGGCGCATGCGGACAAGGTTCAGGAACTTGCCCGTTGTGACAAGTTTGACGAACGGACGCTGCTGCCGCTTTTTCTTCTGGTTGTTTCCGAGGAAAAACTCCTTTGCCGCAAATGGCTCACGGAACTTGCTGACAAGCTCCAAAGCCGGATGCAGGAGTCTTTCGGCACGGAACTGACGGCAAAGCTCACGTCGCTTGCGGTTGAAGTCGGCAACGCCAAGAGCACGATCGATGTGGCGGCGATTCGAAAGCGAATCATTCAGCTTTTGAAGTCTGAAGTTTCCAAGGAAGCGCATGACGCGAATGGCTCTCAGGAGTCGTCCAAGGAGGAATCTCACGGACATTCCGAGACGGCATTGCAGCGTCTGCTGCGGCGCAGTCATGAGCCGGTGGTCAATCCGATGGATCTCTCCAACGCATTCAAGCGGGTTCAGTCCGATGAGTGTACGGGCGGTTTATCGATTGACGTGTCGGGCCGGATACGTCCGGTAGCCAGAGACGAAGCTCTTGGTCTTGAGCGACTGAGTCTGGCTCGCAAGGATTCGGTGTCTTTGCGTCTGGCTCTGCGCGGTTTGGTTCAAGCCAGAACCAGAAGCGGTTGGCGCATCACCGATCGAGGACGTCGATTTTCGACTTCGCATCTGTGCAGGCTGGTTGTGTCGGATGCTCGTGTCTTTCAGGCGCGAGCGGATCGACAAGCTCCCGATGCGGCGGTTCATGTTCTCTTGGACATGAGCGGCAGCATGGGTGTAAAGGGCGGAGATCTTGCGGTGCGCGCAAGTCTCGGTCTTGTGCAGGGACTTGAAGGCATCCGAGGCGTCAATCCGGCGCTGACGGTCTTTCCGGGAGCTGCTTGTGGGCGTGCGAAACACGCAGTGTGCACCGTACTCAAACACGGTGAGCGGCTCACAAAAGTCGTACCCGGGCAGATCGGCTGCATTGCGAGCTGGGGTGGAACGCCGCTGCTGCAGGCTTTGCAGGCCGGAGGTTGGTCACTGGCTGCATGCAGACAAAGCAAGAAAGCACTGATGCTGATTACCGACGGGCGCGTACGTGCTCCGGCAATCGAAAAGGTGATCGAGGAGCTGAAAAGAGCCGGCATCTATGTGCTGGGCATTCAGATCGGCGACTACGACGATCTCAAGAACTTGCCGATTGACAGTGCGCATATCGACTCCGTCGAGGATCTGCAGCAGGTGCTTTTCGGCTTTGCCCAAAAAATCCTCCTGTGAGGAGGAATTCACTTTCATCAACTCGAAGGGGAGCTGACTTTCCCTTCGGGGGAGGTTTTCCTTCATTTCATCAGGAGGGCGCAATGGCCTATCAACTTGACGTTACGACTGTTCGTGAGGCGGCGCGCGGACATTGGGATGCGATTTTCTGTGCGCTTGCACCGACGCTTAAGGCGGCGATGCAGCACCCGGGAAAACATGTTCCATGTCCCGTGCACGGCGGAAAGGACGGTTTTCGACTTTTCGAGGACTACCGTGAGGTCGGTTCCTGCGTGTGCAATACCTGCGGAAATTTCCGAGACGGTTTTGCTGCGCTTCAGTGGCTGCATGGCTGGAGCTTTGCATACGCGTTGTCACGGGTGGCAAGCGTGTTGGGACTTCAACCTCGGTACGGGGAAGAAGTGCTCGAACGCAAGACGCTCAATCGCGTATACCGCGGGCACATTCTCTTCATGGGGATGTCTGAAAGGCGATGCCCGAAAGCGTTTGAAGGTTTTGTCGTCGAGATTGACGACGAGATCTCCAAATCGGTTCGAGAGCTCGGAACACGAGCGCTGAAAACGACTTTGGCTGAGGCCGGTATCAAGCCGCATGAGCGGGTTGAGATCGTACTTGTGGCCAGAGAGCGTGTTCGGCGTTTCGGCGGTGTTTGTCGTTATCGGTACGTCTGGTGCGTCAAGCATCTTGCCTCTAGGGCACGAGAAGAGCTTTTCGCAAGCGAGAAGGCGTACTTCAACGGTGAGCTTGCGCGAAGCATTCGAGAACACTGGCTTCAAGCGCTGAAGTACTCACCGATGGATGAGCGGCAAAAGCCGATGCAGAGGTATCTGCAGCGACGTGCCATTGATGGGCTGGATGAATCAATTCTGCGTGATCTTCGATTTGAGGAGCGCAGTTTTGACCGAGAAAGCCGTCGTTGGTACCCGGCCATGCTTGGAGCAGTGAGAGACGTTACCGGACAGTTGGTGACGCTGCATCGCACGCTGCTGACGCCGGATGGCCTGAAAGCCGAGGTGTCGACTCCGAAGCGCCTGATGCGATTGCCGGAAGGCAGAACCATTTCCGGTTGCGCCATTCACTTCGGTGAACCGCAAGAGGTTTTGGCCGTGGCCGAAGGCATCGAGACGGCGCTTTCCGTGGTATTTGCCACGGGATTGCCGACGTGGTCGTGCATCAGCGCGACGGGACTGCAGCAGGTTGTGATTCCCTCCAGTGTTAAGCGCGTTCTGATCTTCTCGGATAAGGACCGCAGCTGCACGGGAGAACGCTCTGCGCAGGAATTGTGCTGTCGGCTTCAAGCTCAAGGCATCAATGCCGCCATCGAGGCGGTGCCTTTGAACATACCAAAGGCGGAAAAGGGCATCGATTGGAACGATGTTTTGGTTCGTATGGGGCCAAGCGGATTTCCGGATGCTCTCTAACTCAACGCTCATCGTTTCTCAAGCAAGTTGCCTGAGAAACGATGGGCTTCTTTTTAGGACAAACCAATGAAAGATTCAATCACAACCGAGAACATTGATATTCAGCAGTGCTGGAACCGTATCCGGCAAGCTCAAATCTTCAAGAGCGTTACATATCCGGTTTGGCAGTATCTGCAGGGGCAGAATGTGGAAGCCGTCGTTGATTGGCAAAGAGAAGTTTTAGGTGATGTCCTCTTGGCTAGTCCGCTTGAAGCAGAAGAGCCAAAGATCGCTTTTGCCGTGCGTGATTCAACGGGTATTCTGAAGAATATTCTGATGCTTGAGTTCACAGGCGTCCTTTCGTTGTTCAATGTGAAAAAGCATTACTCCCTGGTGAGTCCTCATGAGCCAATTGTCGGTTGTTCCGTGCACTTTGGAGAACCCAAGGATGAGTTGGCAGTGGCTGTGAGTCTGGAAAGTGCCATGGCCGTGAATATTGCATCTGTCGGCATAGCGTGTTGGGCGTGTTTGGGCACAACTGGCATGCGCACGCTGAGGATTCCTGAGAGGGTTCGAAACGTCTGTATCTATGCGGATATGGATCCCACGGAGGAGATGCAGGAAGCAGCGCAGACTCTTGCACAGCATTTGCGTACGCAAGGCTGTCAGGCAGAAATTCGGTTTCCTCCGTGCTCGGAATTGGGATTGAGCGGACGCGTCAGCTGGCACGATGCCTGGATGCTTGTCGGGTGTCAATGCGTGCGACTCGAAGGTTAGGTTCTAAAGTTGTTTTTTTAGAACCTTTTTGCCTTTTAGTTGCTCCAATGAGTTGCTTTTGTAACTAAGTCCACTCTCAACGCAAGCACTGTTCATCCTCAAAGATATCCGTTAATTTAGGGATAACCATAATTTCCTCCTTAAAAAGCGGCGTTTGTGAAATTGTCGCCTAGTTGATTTTTAAGAGGCAGGGGTGGTTCTCATATTCGGGGGGGGGGCTAGTCCAAGAAAAGCCTGTCAACTTTGGGTAATTTCTCCATAATGAGCATATCTGCCAATCGAAGCGCTAGTCAGAACGATAGTAAGCGTCAGTTCGTAGGGGCAAAGCGCCTCAGGGAAGAGATCATTGTCACCTAATGTCAAAGACACGAGGGGGTACGGATCACCTCATCCAGAGAAGATTGATATGGTGTGAAACACCTCATCGAGTGGTGAGCCAATTGGCATAAGGAACTTTTCCTATGTAGAAAGATGAAATATTAAATTTAATTCTTTCTGACTGATGTCTTATGAGTCATCATAGGAAGCTATTTCATTTCAAAAATAGAGCAAAACAGCGAAAAATTCGACGTTTACTTAATAAACAAATTAAATCTAATCGACAAATACATCATAACAAATGCAATGCAGACACATAAAGATCTCAAATGTCCAAACTTAGGTAATATTATAGACTAGACATTCTATGAGAAAATCTGTGCAATAAGAATGCATTGGCATCAAACTACATCTGGATTACCTAGTATTTGTTGGCTCTACAATATTTGCACAAAAACGTATTACTTTTGCATTTTTGTTACGACTCATTCAACATCGGTACACCTTTCATCGGCCAGTATTACTAAAGTATTTCATTCGGTCTCTTAAGAACTATGAACAACGATCAAAAGCATGAACTTTTAACTTTCCTGCTAGCACATCCTGTTGAGACAGAGTGGCTAGAACTAAAAGCGGCGAGAAAAAACTTTTCGAGTGATGATTTTGGCAAATATATTACAGCCTTAGCAAATGGCGCTGCGATGTGCAATGAGCCATTTGGCTATTTGGTATTAGGCGTAGACGATAAAACACATGACATTATTGGTAGCATAGTGCTATCCTCTGAGAAGTTAAAAAATGAAGCAAAATTAAATCTCCACAACTATGCGAAACCTCAGGTAGTTGTAGAATTTATTGACATTGAAGCGGAACCAGGAAAAATAGTTCATGTAGTGAAAGTTGCAAAGCCTACAATTGCAGTATCTTGGAAAGGTCACTATTACGGCAGAAGTGGCGAATCAGTCACACCATTAAACATCGAAAAGATTGAACAGATTTCTGTTTTACCTGATTGGTCTGCCCAACCATGTCCGGGAGCAACATTGGCGAATCTTTCTCCAGAAGCCCTTATTAAAGGACGAGAGGAATTTAAGAGAAGACACCCTTCCTTGGCTAGCGATGTAAACGAATGGACAGATGAAGAGTTTCTCGCCAAGTTGAGAGTTATGGTTTGCGGGAAACTATTAAATGCAGCAATCCTATTGTTCGGGAAACCTGAAAGTGAATCTTTATTATCACCTGAAACATCAAGAATTTCTTGGTACTTAGTTGACGAGGACGGCACTCCAGAAAGTTATGAACATTTTTCATGCCCACTAATTCTTAATTCCGATAAAGCCCTCGAAAGAATCAGGAATAAAAAGATCACTCACCTTCCTAGTGGGACTATGTTTCCCGAGGAGTTATTCCAGTACGATCCGTGGGCTTTGCGAGAGGCGCTAGCAAATGCTATCGCCCATCAGGACTACATGAGGTGCGAGCACATCGTAATCAAAGAGTCATCTCACGGAGAGTATGTTTCAATCTCGAATGCCGGACGATTCATACCGGGCAGTTTAGAAGACGTATTAAAGACTTTTGAACCGGCTCGATACGTTCGAAATCGAACACTTGTCGATGCCATGATTAAAGTAAAAATGATGGAGAGTGCCCATAGTGGAATTCTAAAAATGTTCAAAGTTCAACGCGATCGTTTATTTCCTTTACCTGAATACTCGATTTCAGAGCACGGTGTAACTGTGACCCTTTCCGGCAAACTTCTTGAACCTGAAATGCTGGAATTGTTTTCCGGATATAAGAAGATTCCGCTTTATGATTTATATTTACTAAACAAACTCCGTTTATGTGGTGCTCGAGTTTTAACACGTGACCAAATTAAACATCTGAGAGAGAAGCGCCTTATCAGTGGAAGGCCACCTTATCGATTGGAAGGATTGAAACCAGAAGAGGACTTCTGTAGAGAGCATTACTTCTCTGAGGATAATCGATTAATGGATGTAATTAAGGTTTTTCTCAAGGAGAAAGGAGAGGTTGGAGCCACAAAAAGCGAGATCCTTGCGGCAGTCAAGGAAACATTTTCCAATCGCCTATCTCAGGCACAACGAGAGAATAAAGTTAAAAACCTTCTTCAAGAAATGAGAAAAAAGAACATCATTTCACTTGGAGCAAAGCGTGCCTGGAAATTGCTTGTTGCTCAGGGCTAGAGCTTCGCACCTTGAAAATTAAGCTCGTCTTTACTTAGACCTAGACGAGCTTAGACGAGCTCTAGACGAAGTTAGACTTCATCTTTGATGAGAAAATGCCTGATTTGCAGGGCTTTTGAGCAAATTTCTGTAAGAGAATGCCAGAGACGGGCTTAGACGAGCTTAGACGAACAAACCAAGAAGAGCTAGTTGTGAAAGGAAAAAGAGAGAGGGCTGATGTCTAAAATTGGACCAACCTCCTGACATACAGCTCTTATAGCTTAAGAGCTGTACCTTTGAACTAAGGTCATCGTTGCGGAATTTTGAATCTCAAAACGAATACGGCTAT
>OOIF01000741.1_pt1 | contig 34180 bp, 36 predicted proteins | sample 1691961 | NCBI WGS metagenome assembly OOIF01 (sample SAMN06348146, study PRJEB24527) | human gut metagenome | biome: human gut; feature: ankylosing spondylitis patient; material: feces | host: Homo sapiens | place: China | collected 2015-10 | reverse complement strand
CATATTCCTGACTTATTGCTTATAAAATATTGAGGAATAATTAGTTGTAAATACTTTACCTGTTTTTACATCCTTGAATTCATAAACCGTAGAAGCAACAATACGATCGGCTATCTTTATAGCCATCTCTTTAGCCGCAGCGTTGTCCTGTGCCAATAAAGGAAATAATCCCATTGCAAACAATAAAATGCCTGCACAACCATAACGTTTAACCATACAACCTAAATTTAATTTTTTATTTTTATACTAACAACCTCTATATTCCACCGAAATAAAAAGTCCGGCTATCTTTTAATATTCTTCAAAGATAAAGCCATCTTCCCGTTTCGTACAAATTTTCATCCTACTTTTTAAGGGTAATATCCACATTTTCAGTTTTAGAGTATATAATGTGCTCATGATTTTATACTAAGAGAAAGAAATTCTGTTCATGATTCCTGTAACAAGAGTAACAAATGTAAATCTACCTCATTATCAACACGCTAATTATTTCTGTGTAAGTTCTGAGATCAACACTGAATTTATTATGTAAATTTACTAAAATGTTTGCATGAAAGGTTTAGCTCCACACACGCTGCAAGTTTTTGAAGCTGTTTCTAAGTTGGACTGCATCAAATCCTATCTCTTGGTAGGTGGCACTGCCTTGTCATTGCAAATGGGAACTCGGCAAAATGAAGACTTGGACTTTATGAAATGGCATACCTCTAAAACAGAGAAAATGGAAGTGGCATGGTATCAGATAGAGAAACAATAGTGAAACAACAGCTATATATTAGGAGTAAATCAACCAAGAACAACAGATTTATATCTGGAGGGTCTGCAAATAAAAAAGGCTGTATTCCGTTAGGAATCAGCCTTTTAGTTTGTGGACCAGCCTGGGCTTGAACCAGGGACCTCCAGATTATGAGAACGATAAGATGATATTTTGTGATAGTCAGATTTGCCAATCTTAATTAATTATCAGACAGTTACGAATTTTACTATCTCCTATAAAACTCACTAAATACCCCTAACTGAAACCGTTTGTTTACGCATTGTTTACGCAGAATTAGGGAGGTAAATGTTGCGATTAAGTTCGTTGGACATATAGCACCAGCTTTAGCTTTATTAATGTATTAGAGTCTGAAAAAGTACGATTCACTTATAATGCATATTGACCGTCACGTAGAATCGAGAGATTTTCAACATATCCTGCCAGGAGGTGCGATAGTGGGCCTTCAGACGGAGAAAATCACAGTTTAAACTATCAGACCAGTCTTTACAATCGGCATTGCAATCGATAGGTAAGGGCTTGACGTGGGGATGGACATACGTCGTGTTTTCCTTTTCGTGAATGCCAATACTTTCGCATAAGAATCCCCAATAGTTGTAGTAATTCCTATCTTCACCAAAGCAGATGTTCCACAAATCCCGCTCATCGTCCCCATAACTGACCTCTTCCGTGTCTTCCAGATTCCAAACCTCTATGTGCACCCGCAGTTGATCGGCACTTCTTTCTCCCCGTCGGAACTTTTCTTGTTCGCGCTCGCCCATCCGTTGGCTGAGGTTCTCCATCCGTTGCCGGGCCTTTATCCAGAGTTGCTCCACTTCCTTCAGTCGGCGACGGTTGGTATCGGTGAAACTGAAGTTACCGTCCAAGTAATTCATGCGCTCTTCTTTGTATTTGTCCATCAGCCATGTTTTGTCCGACTCACAGACGAATTTGTCCCAATAAAGGGAAAGCATGGTCCGCTCCACATCGTGCAGGGTGACTGTCCGTCCGTCTATCTTCATCTCTTCGGGGTATCCTTTATAATATCTCATCGGTTAGTTCTATTTCAAGGTTAAACGTATTGACTTTCAACAAATCGGTCATGGCAAAACAACAAAAATCGTAGATGTTGTGAAAGGGACGGACGAAGAGAATGTCTTTGACCTTATCACGGTTCAGGCACATTACGTTGCCCCAACTGGTGAACGGTTCATCGGGTTCGCACCCGTACACGCATTCGCGTATGGCGCCTTCGCAATCGGCCCCGGGGCGTGAGGTGCAGAAGTTGGTCACCGGCGAAAGCATTCCGAATGTATGGTAGCTGCGGTTGTCGGGCGAACAGAGCACATCCCACACCAGTTCCTCCTTTTCGGTAAAGATAAGGTTGCTCTTCTCCTTACAATAAAGGTCGGCAGGTACTTTCAGTATGGGTTTCACCTCCACGTCGACATAGCCATCGGGGTGTGCCGCCTTTTCGGTCAGTTCCCCTTGGTAGACGGTATAGGCCGTGCGGATGGCTTCGATACTTTGCTGTTCAATCAGGTTGTTCATCTCGCGCAGGCGTTTCAGGTTGTCGTCGGTATAGCGGAAAGCCTTGTCCAGCTTGTGTTTCCGCTCCTCCAGGTAGTCTTTCAGCAGTTCCTGCTTGGCATCGCGGTTCAGGTAGTCGTCCCGGTAGATGCGGATGATGATGTCTTCCAGTATCTCCACCGGCAGTTGTTCCAGGTCTTCGTAGCTGCAGAGGTAACCGTCTCTGAACTTCATGTGCGTGTCAGTGCGTGTTCGTTTCATTACGATGGTTTAATTGTACATTTCCTGCAAATACTCGGCAAAGAGGTGTAGCCCTATCTGCATCCGTTTGATGGCCTGCTCGTTGTGGTATTTGGCTGGTTCGGTCAGGTACTCGAAAGCAAATATCATCTCTTGCAAGGCTGCATCCCAGTGGGCGTACTGGTCTTCGACTTCCGGATAGATGCGGCAAAAATAGCCGGGCGGGTGCTGGGTGCGTGCGGCGAAGTCTTTGAGTACGGGGAGTATCCGCTTTGCTATCAGGAGGTTTGTTTGGGCATAGTCTTCATCGTCCACAGTCATGTATTCGGCATTGAGGTAGGGAAGGCAGATGGCAAAATGATGCAGCCCGAACAACACACGTTCACAGGTTTCCAAGTCTGTATTTTCTTCTTCCTGTGGGTTGTCGAGAATGTAGTGCAAGGCAAATGCGGCTTCCTCGTATGTGGGTTTCAGTTGCTCGGGAATTTGGGCGTGCCGCATGAAGCTTTCCAATAACGAAACGCAGGCGCCTGCCGCATAGTCGGCAAAACGCCACACCCGTTCCCGCTCGTCCAGTTCCGAACAGGGAAATGTATGTTGCATGTTTTCCATAATCATACTCCTGCCCGATACCTTGCCATCCAGTGTGCGGCTTTCTCTTTCTCGAATGCGTTCCGGTCGATGTCCGAATAATCATCGGTCGTATGCAGCGCCGCATAGTTTCCCCCTTCCCGGTGTTGCGACCAAGTCAGTTCGGCAAGAGGCGAATCGGTCAGCTGCCCGATGTGGTGCAGTTCGTAGGGGTCTCCGTTTTCATCGTGTGGAGGATAACCTTCGCCCATCAAGTCGCTGTTTGTCCATCCGCGCCATTTTTCTCCATGTTCCTTTATCCACCATTCCGGCATCTGATAGTTCGGATCTATCCGGGGTTGGATTAAGGCCGGATTCCCGTTGATGATAGCTTCTTTCAGTCCTGCGCCGATGTAGATACGTGCTTCGGCTTCACTTTGAATGGTGTTAACGATGGTATCCGACCATCCGGTCATTTGCTGGATTTTCTTTCTGAAATCTTTCATGTGTCATCTTATTTGAATAAAAATCTTAATCCAACTTCTTAAACTCGAAGTCGTTCACCGAACAGCACGCCTTTTTGTAGTCGAAGTTGTACAGCCGCATATAGGCTTCCTGCACTTCTTTCGCACCGTTGTAGAACGGAGTTGCAGTGTGCATCTGGGTAGTAACGGTGACAACCATTTCCGGGGTGAGGACGGTGCCGTTGACGCGCTTGATGCGCTTGGGGATTACTTGAAATACTTTCGACATAACTTTCTTATTTATTCGTTTGACATTAATTTCTCTATCTCCGCAGCCCTTTCTTTCGAAATGCCCAGGGACTCCCGCTCACGTTCCAACAGACGTTTGGCACGGTCTGTCAAGGTGCCCGATGCGGCCAGTTCTTTGAAAGTTTCCAGATATTCCTTTTCGTTCTCAGTCAAAGAAGGAGTGGCTTCCTGTTCTATTTCCCGTGCCCGTTTCTCGGTAATGCCGAACTTCTTGCGTTTGCGTTCCAGGTATTTTCGGTCGTCGTCGGTAATCGTGCCAGTCTCTTCCAAACAAAACAAGACTTCTTCCTTATATTTTTCTTCTTCCGCTGTCAACGGCTTCGATTTATCCGTTGGCGATTCGTCGGCAACGATTTGCGTCTCAACGCTGTTTGTTCCCCGCTTCCGATAAACCTTTGTTCCGGGTTGGATATTCAAAGCAGTTACTCCACGCAAGAACAGTACCGCTTTATCGCCCTTCTCTGCCTCCGGCAGCATTTTCAGAAACAAGCTAATCCCCTCTACGGAAGATTCGAACTCCGAGTCATCGGTGCACACGATGACCGGCTCGCTCACCTTGACATCAGCTTGCAAAGTATCTAAGACGGCGAGCCCTTTTCCCTCTACGTAGAGGAGTTGGGATATTTCCACTATCAGGTCTCCTTTGCGGGCGTCGGCAGCAGCCTTTTGCTGCTGGGGCGACACATAATTGGGAAAGGCTTCCAGCGGTTTGAACTGTACGGCTATTTCCCACTCGGTTTCCGTTGTCTGGCTGAATGTGCTGTCGGTTTCGGCCGAATAATTGGCCGAAACATTGGCCATCAGGCTTTGGAATGCTGCTTTCACATCGTTCACTTGGTTTTGAGACAGATTGGAGGTTTCGTAAGAAGAGACTTTCTTCGTAAACTCCAGCAGTCCGCCTTCCAGTCTTTGGTGGATTAGCGTGCGCAGTTCAGGGTCTTGCTTCGCCCACAACAAATCGTCCGGGCAGTAAGGAGCTTTTTGCGGGACAAAGGCTTGCTCCAGCCACATTTCGTCTCGGTTCTCCCGACTCTCCGCCCTTGAACTCCGGCCACTGATTTCCCCGGACGCGCTCATGATTTTGTATCCGCCCTCCGCCCGGATGTCGGAAGAAGTGAACGTGTCTTGCGAGATTTTCGCCCCTTTCAGGCAACGGGCCGTGATCCGGGTCGCACCCAAGCATTGGAACAGACGGCACATTTCGTGCACCTTTTCATAAAAGAGCAACAACTGCGCATTCTCGAAAGGCAAATACATCGGGCGCAACGGATGGGCATAATAAAGTGTGTTGGCCTGCGGATGCCCCACGGGGAAGGTGACTTCGCCGGGTAGTTCGTCCAGCGGGAATACGTATTGAATATTGTCAGTTTCATCATAGCATCCACCGATATGGTCGAGGTTGCGAACGATAAATATAAACTGGCGGTCGTGGTATGGTCGATTGCTGAATGTGCTTTGCCCATGTCTAATTTCCTCAATGTCTTCTGTTAAACTTTCTGCACAAAACCTCATCAAATCTTCATTATCTTCAAGAGACATCCTACCGTCCGATGTCCAAACATTGAATTCCTCTGCAAGTTTTATACGTTTGGATATATCAATGCCTACAATACCATAGCCTGCTTGACTGACAATCCAATCACATCCCTCTCTTTTCCCGGATATGAGTGTTTGGGCCTCCTTTTTCTCCTTTTCATCATTAGCAAAAGGCAAAGCCGTAATAGCTAAACGGACGGCTTCAGTATGGCATTTCATCTCATGTAATATCTCGGCTTTCGATATTAATAAAGTGTAAATCCATTCCGTCGAATCTTCATCTACAAGATCTATTGCCTGCTGAATATATGCCAAACATTGGTCAAGGGCTTTTTCCCGTTTTTCTGCAAAAGATTTTCTCTCTTCATCCGGTTTTGTCCAGAAATTCTCTGATGATATTTCATTTTTTACAACAACAAACTCATTCCACCAACCTACATATTTGGAATAATAAGTTTGAATATATTCTGATTTCGATTCAGCGAACTCTTCCATCCAAATATCAGCAGCATCTTGAAAAAACTCGTTATCGAAAGGTTCTGCATTTAGCAGTTCCTGGAGTTCCTGCCACCTTTGTTCTTTCCAATTCGCGAACTCTTCGGCCTCCGTACCATCTAACTTCTTCATGGCATTAGAGATTTTTCCGCCGATGTATTCATCCAACTGGTTGTTGCTATCGGCCTGATACAAGTCTTTGGCTGTCTTGATTATTCCTTTCAATATATTATTCATGACGATGATATTTTATGAATTATTACCCAATATTTCCTGTTACTTCTACTTCCTTTCCCAAATCTCTTGATAACTCTTTTCCGTCAGTATCCCAGACAAGTTGGTCGCTCGTGTTCGGATGTTTTTGCACTTTGGGCATCTCTACAGCATAGACAGGGCGGTTGTCAAATATTTCATGTCAGGTATCTCGAAACACGCTCCGCAACTGGTGCATTGGAGTGTCCTGATATCCAATGTTATTTGTCTTCCTCAATCATTTCTATAAAATCTACGTATTCTCCTTCTAATTCATTTATGGATTTGTTGATGGCGTCATTGCGTTTTGAGGCTCTGATGATTTCGTCCTTTGACTTATTTACATCATTGCGCTTGTCTCGGTAATTCTTCAATACCGTATTCAGATAATCTTCAAATTGTCCTTTGACTTTGTTCAGCTCTCCTTGGTAGCCAGTGATGAATTGATTCTTGGATTCTTTGATTTGTTGCAATCTCTCGTTCTCCTTTTTCTCTTCACGCAATTGCATCCAGATGTCTATTCCTGCGGTAACTACGGGGATCCCGAATTTCGCTACTTTTGCAATATTGCTGGCCCATCTAACAGCCTCCCACGGTCTGAAACTTTTCCCGAAGAAATGTCCGACATTTAGCACTATATTATGTAATTGAGAACCTGAGGCATTACTGATTCCTCCAAAAACGCCGTTTACACCAGGTGCCATATCTCCAATCTTTGTCGCACCCGATTTAAGCCAGTCTAATGCTTTTTTTTGAGAGTTGAGGTTGTTCCTCTCTTCTATGCTGATATTTGGGGAATTGAGTTTGGCGTCTATACTGCTGATATATTTGGCAAGAGTGTCTCTATGGCCGAAGTCCTCCACTTCTTTTAATAAATCCGCATAGTTTTGTTCTACCACCTTCTCAATCTTTGTGGAAGTTGTATTTATGCTTTGCTGTAATGCCCTGTTCAACTCTTCTTGTTGAACTTTCCATTCTGCTTCTCCTAAAGAGCCGATTCCACTGGATAGGGCTGAAACTTTTGTCATTGCATCTGTCTCAAAAGAATAGAGTACATTGGAAACATCGCGTTTGAGTTCTCTTTCGCTAATGCTTAACCTCTGTTCAAATTGGCGGTAAAATTCAGCCAGGTTTTGGTCTACTTCCGAGATGGCAATGTCTTTTGCATAACTTTGCAGTACACGGACAGGCGTGTCGAATTGTTTTTTGATGAGTCCTTTGCTGCTTACGAATGAATTAAGGTCATTGATAAACTTTTCAAAATTGCTGACCTGTATAAATTCATCATCTTTGTCTTTGACCCCCTCCAAGTAATCATTCGCATCGATAAAGGCGACGGGGAAAGCCGAGAAATCATAGCCGCGTTCTTTAAACGTGTTTTGCAAAGACGTGGTGTAGTTTTGTACGAGTTGGGTGTAATCTCCATACTCCATATTCATCTTGTTTACTACAATAAACATCTTGTCTGCCAAGTGTTGATTATATGCCAAATCGATGAAGTTATTAAAAATGACGTCATCAAATAGTTGACTGGTTAATACATAAAAAATCAAGTCGCACTCTTTTAGCGCAGCTTTGGTTCTTTCATCATGTTCTTCGACCTTGCCTGCTAAGATTCCCGGGGTGTCCATCAGGGTGATGTTGTTCCATCGGTATTCTGTGGTCTTGTCGGTAGCGATGTTGGCATCAATCAGAATGTCTTTGTTGCCGGTCAATGCCGATATGATGGTTGACTTTCCTGAACTGTATTGTCCGACAAATGCCAGTCGCAATTCTTTCCGTTCGCTGACTTCTTGTAGTTCGGCATCCATTTTCTGCGCTAGGTCGCTGTTGTCAGTCTGTGCCAACAACTGTTTGGTCTTCAATATCAACTGCTCAAGTCGCTGTTGATATTTGGCATAATTGATTGTTTCGTCCATTGTTCTATTTATTTGAAATTAATAGTCATTTGAGTTGCCTTTTCGGCTTTCATTTTATCATTCTCATTACATGCATTGGCGTATTTGTAGGTCAGAGAGTGGTTTGTCCAATCTCTTTCTACCGGGTAATTCTCAATTAGGAATTCATTTGTCATATCCTTGATTTTCTTGTCTTTCACCTTGTTCTTTCTGACATAATCAAGAATCCTGAAACCAATTAATGAGTTTATTGCATTCTCTGATTTGTCACATTTCTTGAGTAGTGTATCCATCTCGTTAAGAATGTCATTAGCACCAGTGATGTAGGCAACAAAAACGCCATTGATCTCTTGGGATGCACTGTTTAAGGAACTATTGATGTTCGCTAGCAGAGCACTTTTGTTTTTGCTCATATTCTCATCAATGCCTTTTTCGAGCTGTTCGCTCATTTTGTTTATGGCTTTTTTGATTTTCTCGCTTTTTGATGTGAACAGTCGGCTGAAGAGCATAACAATGATTCCTCCAACTGTAACAAACCATCCACCCAAAGGTATAAGGGCTAAACTTAGTAAGCCACCAACAATACGAACCCCAAGCCGTGTGTTGCTGATGGATCCCCCTTTGATATTTTGGAATGAGGCGAATTGGAAATGCATTTGTAAATCGCTTGTGACCTCTTCCAATTCAGATTCTAATCTAGATTTGAAATCTTCTATACGGTCGGATATTCTATCTTTATAACGTTCGAGAATATTTTTCACCACATAATCATTTTCCCATGCAGTACCAGCATTTTCATTGTCATAGTTTTCATTAGCGAATGTATTTGCCCTGTTTTTAAGTTCTTGCTTGACAGTATCCGTGATACTGGATAGTTGACTCGTGAGTTTGCCTTTTTCACTTGAGAAAAAGGAGCTTATTTTTTCTCTTGTTTTTTCCAGTAAGCTAACATCTTCCCTTAATCTATCGCAGTCCGCCTTTATCCGGGCGTTTACCTGATGGATGTTATACGAAGATCCGTCTATAATGCTTAGGCTTTTCTTAAGACAACCTGTGTTGTAAATTTCTTCCTTTATTTTTCTGATAAAAAAGGTTATGTTCGAACCTTTCTTTAATTTTTCTAAGGTCTCAGCGTCAAATTCACCTTCTATGTATAACTGTGCTGCCAATAGGTGTAAGGGGATGATTGCAACTGCATCCATGTTGTACTTACCGTTTAGCCGTTCTTCGATGCGCTTGAAATGTCCTTCGATGGATTGCGGGCCTTTACAGTCTTTCCATTCAGTGGAGTTCTCTAAAAATTTTTTCAGACGAATGCCCGAAAGGTTGCTTTTGTAATTCAGTATGATGTATAATGGCTTATTGCGGTCTTTTATTGTTTCAAAGAAATCAAATTCGGTCTCTTGTATAGAGTCGCTTGTCACGATGTAGCAAATCATGTCTGCTTCGTCGATAATTGATTTTGCTATTTCAGTGTCAACTTCCCCGCCTGGCGCACCAATACCCGGTGTATCTACAATCCGTAATCTGTCCCAATACCAACTGCGGTTATACCTTGTGGTACGCAGTTTTCCTATGCCTATGTCGTCATCGTCTTGTTGCGTCACCACTTTATGCAAGGTGCTTTTCCCCGCTTTTGTCCTTCCCATAAACGCAATGGTAAAGTAGTGGATATTGCGTTTTTTCTTGTCCAAAAGTTCGATATTTTGGGACACAGATTCGTTTATAGTCTGATTGAATTCTTTGCTGATTTCAGCAATGGTTTCTTTTATTTTGTCGAAATCCTTCCTGCTTGTGTTTTTTGCGGGGCTAAACTGGTTCAGGTCTTGTGCACAGGTTTTCAGATTATCATTGATTGTATTCAAGATGCCGGAAACTCTCTCCATGTCGGTTGAAGCTTCTTCTGTTACTTCTTCCAATATATTAGCAAAACCTAGTCCACCTAAAATCTTATCAGTCCGTTTCTCGTTTTTATCAGAGAGTCCATATGTAAAGTTCTCGACTCTTCCCCATAAGGATTCATGCCATTTTAGTTTGCTATCTGATATGTTTTTACTGTTATTTGAAGCTTCAGATTCGGCAATAGGCGCAAAGGGTACATTAAGAATCTTAGCCACTTTCTCCGCAAGATTTCTCTCCTTTGAATCCATATAAAAATCTGCATAAGATATACAGACAAGAAAATGGACAAGTTCTTCGCTCTTTTCTTTGTTTAAGTGTAAATGTGATAACTTATTGAGAAGTTCTCTTAGAGGAATTTTTGTCTCATCGTCTTGGAATATTTTCTTGCGCTCTGCATACAGCAAGCTGTCTTTTTGCAATGGCAAAAAATCATTTAACACGGATAACTCTCGAGAATTGATTTCTTTGTCTTCAATGATGGTATAGCAAGCCAACAAATAAGCAATTTCTTTATAATTGAGTTCCATTACCACTTTTAATTTTGATTTAATAGGCCGTTAAAAAGCTATATAGGCTAAGCAGCTTCTGCCACTATACCAAAGAGTTCTTTGATAAGTTTAGAATTAAAAGTTCTGTTTGATTTGAGTTATGAACGATTTAACTCGACACTTCCATCTGAATTAAATTTAACGTTATAGCCTCTTAATATACCTGCAAGAGCTACACTTCCTCCTATTAATATAGCAAGTTCTGCGGCGGAGATAGTTAATCCACCAACAGTTAATCCCATAGCAGCTGCTCCTGCTACAAGAGAAGTACCTGCTGTGAATGGAGCGGTAATCAATGCAGCAGCACCAATAGCAGCAGTTCCGATTCCGACCTTTTTCATCGTTTTTTGCTTATTAGCTTTAGCTCTTATAGTTCTTGCTAATTCTCCTTTTACTATAATGTTTTTTTCTTTTGCTTTTAGAGCTTTTCGCAATTCGTCTTTTGTATATACTGTAATCATAAGCTTAACAATTAATTGACACTTGTTTTATTTATAGGCTTTTCAAATATTTTAGTAGAGCACCAAACCCGGCCAATCCTCCTAAAATCTTCAAGATTTTCTCCCTTTGTTCGGGAGTAGATTGCTTATACATTTCTACAATGGCATCCCAGCCATTCTTTGCCATTTCCAATACTTTGGTAGGCGTTATTGCTACATTATTCATATATCTAAATCTTTAAATATTTATTTTTGTTTCTCCATCCTCTCCCAAATCTCCCGATAAACCTCTTCCGTCACTTTCCCGAACCAACTAACCGGCCGTGTCCTTATACTTCTGCAGTTGGGGCAGGGCTGAGGCATTGAATATGTAGTGGCACAATACTCGATATCGGGAGCCTTGAACTTCTCGCCGCACTGTGTGCATTTGAATAAGGTCATTCCTCTGAGCATAGCTTTTACTCCTTATTATATAAGTGGGGCTACAATGCCGGCGCATGCCTTCCCTTATTCGTCCCATTGGGATGATTCACACACTGTCCGCCCACCATCACCTGGATGCTGGGAAACTGCTTACCACAATATTTGCAAGTGTATTTGGACTTTTCGGTGCCTTCGTACAACTTGTGGCGCCCTTTGTTGCTGCCGTCCGGATGATATGTGCAGGTGCCGGAGGTCAATGTACGTACATCGGGAAACTTCTTCCCGCAATACTCACAGTAATAATTCTTTCTTTCCATGGTTATTGAATTTGGTTCGTATGCTTCAGTTATGACGGAAAGCAGGAACAGATAGGTTATGATACTTGTTGTCATTACTTCTAATCGAATTATTTTTATTCAAAATTAGCCTAATGCCTCATGCACATCAAGTTCATAATGGTTCACATTACTTTTCTTAACACTTGTCGACCGGTAAAAAAAGAAAAGGACACAGCCCACGCTTTTCGCCATTTGCCTGGTTCGGTTCTGGAAAACACCTTGGAGTCCAAATGTAGGAAAACAGTCCGTGTCCTTCGATGAAGGAAACTGAACATACTTGACACATTATGATAGACTCCCATGTCGAATTTTCCAGATTTAACCAAGTCTTATAATTTGTCAGAAGGTCATGCTATATGTCGTTCAGTAATCTGTCTGTTTCTTACTTTATGGTTTATGGGTTGCCACAAAGCTATGAAATTTTCTTTGGAAACAGAAAGAAAAACTGTCGATATATTCACGGACTGCTTAAAAACAGATATAAAGTTCTCCTTGGGGTGCGCCAAATCAGCCAAATGCGATGCCGATGTAGAAGTCAGCCCATGCTCACTGAAAAATACTTCGCTTACTTTTTCCATATTATATTCGATTTATATCCTTATCCACCGTTCTTCCGACATTCCTCCACAAAGCGAGATAAGCAGGAGAAGCATTATGGCAGAAATAATACATGTCCAAATGAACATGACAATATGTTCTCGTTTCATTTTGTTCCTCCGTGAAATGTCCTATTCATATTTTTTTGTGCAATCTTTTCCGTTCCGCCAAAGTAAGTGATTTCCCACAGCAAGCCTGCAACAAGCTCTTGTGGCGTGATCACGATATCTTTTTCTACCACCACTTCCATACCAGCTATTTCCGACCACGAAGGGTAGCAGGCCATAGGGCAGTCGAGGTGATTGTCTGCTTTGTCGTATACAGAACAGTTCATATCTATCATCGGGCTACAGGTTTCCCAACGCCATACTAAGTGGATATAATATTGAGATGATTTTGTCTCCAACGCTTGGACGTTCTGATAAATTCTTTCCCATTTGTCCAAATCGAGATGTTCGACTAGTTTCGGTTCGTTGGTCTGCCATAAATTCAGGAATGCCGGTCTGATTTCGGCAAAACTGAATTGCGAAAATAATTCCTTGAATGTCATAGTGCCTATTTTAGAGTAATAAATTCCCTCAACCCACCCTCGTCTTTCCTTCCAGATAATCGGCACAAGGTAATGCAGAATAATCTTCCCCCAGGGGCCGTATACGTTATGCGTTTGTACGCCGTGCCGGAGATGCGCGGTAATAACCATGCTTCTACCAGCTGCCACCTTGGTTTGTTGCCCCTGCCATGCGACAAGGAAGTGCCGCCATTGTCTGATGCAAAGAAGGACTACGCCTTATTATGTCAAATTAAATCTACCGACCAGTTCAGGCTTTGTAGCTTCATATCCAGGTTTCGGAGCTGTTTGGAATAGTTGTCCGTAACCTTTCTTAATTCACTCACGTCCACCGTGCGGACATATTTTATCTCCTGTCGCCCGTAACGGTCATTTTCAACAACATGTTTCAAGAGGTCGCGCATTACTGTCAGACGCAACTTTAATGTGTCTTTACGGGCAATCATTTGGGTGAGAGTTTCTCCCTCGTGCACGGTTTGTATGTTGGTGCGGTTAATCCGATAAACAATCCCCTCGAATTGCGAAAGGCATTCATCCAATTCTTTATACAATTCGTTCACGTCCTCAGAAGGTTGGTCACCTTCCTGCACCTTGGCACTGTACTTCAGCCGACTCTTCAATTGGTCGATTCTGTTTTGCAGGTCAGCGCGGATGCTTAATGCTTCTGCCAGTTTCATTCTATTCCTCCTATTTGGTTTGATGGTGCAAAGATCCGTCATGAAAGTGCCAAATCGCAGCACAAGGCGGAGATATTTTTATTTCTATTATAATTTTTCGAACCACATGTAGAGTAATGCAAACGAAAGCAGACGAAAAAATAATCAGCCTATGCTCCGATTCGGCGCATCGAAAGGTTTCCTTTGCCGCAAAATAAAATACCATCTTATGAAAAATAGAGAAGATTGGAAAGAGACTGTCAAGAAGGAACAAAATAAAATGGAAACGTGGAGGGTTTCTTGCCTTTCAGTAGAAGAACTATTATGCCTGCAATTGCTGGGGTATTCTTCCAAGCAACTATATGAAGACATGGAAGGCGAAAGATATTCATTGAAAGAAACGGCTTCCATGTCCATCCGCGAACTCGACAAGGCAAAACGGATATTGGACAGGCAGACAAAAGCAGGAGTGATTACCATCCCTTATCATGAGGAAGCGTATCCTCATCACTTCCGCCATTTACGAGAAGACGCGCCGCCGCTCGTCCACGTGCTAGGGAATAAGGATTTACTCAACCGTGAAGACAATGTGGCTATCATTGGTGCCCGTGCTGCGGACAAAGATGGATTGGACATGGCATACGGGCTTGCTAAACAGATGGGTGAACAAGGACATATCGTCATCAGTGGTTTGGCTTTGGGATGCGATACGGCTGCTCACCGGGGTTGTCTTGATGCGGGCGGACAGACAATCGCAGTGGTGGCCTCAGGCTTAGATATCACACATCCTAGAGTGAACAAATCATTGCAGGATGAAATAGTCGCCAAGGGCGGAGCCATCCTTTCCGAACATCCTTTCGGCGTGAAAGCCAATCCCACAAGACTGGTGGCGCGTTGCCGTATGCAAGTTGTCTTGACCCAATCGGTCATCGTGGCACAATGTCCCATCATCAGCGGTACGATGTATGCTGTGCGCTTCGCCCAAGAATATAGCGGGGGTCCCTTTGGTTGGGAAAACAATGTTTATTCTGTCCGGTATGATACGCAGAATGAACTAAACTCAGGCAATAAGTTCCTGCTCGATTATAACTTGGCTCTGCCCATTAGACCTGGGCAGGAGGTCACATTAGACAATGATAATAAGCTTGTTATCGTATAACATTCTACTATAAATAACTATTAATTATGACACTAAAAGAATTACTAACGCAAGTCGGCTTCGACGAGCTTCTTCCGGATCTGGAGAAACACGAGCCAGAACATCTGGACAATCTCTACGCCTTCCGCGAGGCATACGACATTCTTCGTAACATGGAACCTGCAAATAATTTTGAAGGTAAAATCTTTGTAGAATGGCATGGCGGAGAATGGGAAGATGAAGAAAAATGGATTGGCGTAAGCCCGATGCACGACTGTACTTGGGAAGAAGATTTGGCCAAAGAAATTGTCGTGGCGGACGATGTGCATATTTCCCAAATAGAAATCGCTATGCACTGTCTATGGGAAATCACTTATTGGGGATTCTCACCTGACGAAAGAAAGGAAACATGGCAAAGAGAATTTGGGCCAAAGGTTTTGAATAATAAGTATGAAATTGCTTTGGAACAACTGGAAGAAAGCATCTGGCGACATCAGACACCACGCCGCCTGCGCAACAGGGGGAAGGACGGACGGCGTTATGTTACGTGGACAAACGCGCGTGATTTCTTTAACAATCGTATGAACCGCTCAAAACGAAAGCGGGAATACCGTCAGGACAAACGGAAAGAATATCTGCGCAAAATGGCCGCACGAGAGAATCTGGTAAGGATGCTTTCCGCCGAAGGCAGCACCTTTAGGCGAAGCGATGTGGAGTTTCTGCTCAATGTTCAATACGGCAGACAGTATGATTACCACTCTGTGACACAGGATACCGGTTCACGCCTCACCTACATTTTGGAATCAATGACCCAATATCAGCTGCTCGACCTTATGAAGTATGACAGTGCCGTTATCTTCATCCGTTGTCCTTCTCACTGCCCGCTGGATGAAACGGAGCTTGAGCTCTTCCGTAAATCCGTGATGCAACATCTTGGATACACAAACATGTTGTTCGGTATGCAGACAGAAGATTATGAGAAAAAGGAAGTAAAGGTTACGCTGTTATTGAATAAGAGATAGGTTTAAGAAAGGGATGCCAATATACCGATATCCCTTTCTTAGGGTTATTGCCTATAATGTTTGCTTTACTCCCACCAGTCCCTCATCTTGTAAAGGCGTATCCGGTAATACAGCCGTTCCATTTTGCGGACATATATCTTCTTGCCGTAATAGAGCTTGTCGGGAAGATCGTCTTCTTCCTCACCCGGCATCGGCGCTTCTTCGTAGGCATCTATAAGGGAGCGAGGAACGATGTCCCCGATGTTTCGGGTATTCATCCGTTCAATCTGCTGCCGGGAGATATGTAAGCCATCGTCTTTGATATGTTCCAACAGGCCGATGCAGGTGTCTATCCAGCGGTTGAATCCGAAGTTGCCGTTCTCGTCCGCTATCAGGGAATGCGAGAAGTAAGCCCTCATGCAACGCAGTTTGGCAAACTCCAAAGCATACAGATATTGCCAGTTATATTGTGGGTCATGGGCGGCGTGCTCCACCAACTCGTCGACGAGGGGTTGCAGATGTTCTTTCTTCCATTCGTTGAAACGCTTGCGGTGATACCACAGGCCACGTTCATAGCTTGCGATAACCATTCTTTCGAAGTTTCTTTCTTCTTCCGTAGACTTATGCCCGTTGCTGCAATGGAATGTGTTCCATTCAGAAAATACCGTCACCCATTGTTCGAATTCCTCGTCGGAATGCAGTTCCTTCGGTATGCGCATTCCGCGTTTCAGCAAGTCCTTCTTCTCTTTTTCAGAAAAATGCGAAACGTCGGCCAGCGGATAGTCATACTTGCCAGGGTGCAGTCCTGCCAGTCCTTTGGGGTTATCCATGTCATTCTGCTGCTTTGAAGTTATACATAGGCTTTATCACATTCACAATACTCACCGTGTCACGGATATTTTCGATGATTTCATCCTTCGGCTTGTACACCATGGGCGACTCATCTTTGGTCTCTTCCGACAGGCTTTCGCTGTATATGCCCTGCATGGAGGCGCGGTAGTCGTCCATGGATATGCTCTTGAAGGCCTGGCTCCGACTCATGATGCGTCCGGCACCGTGTGGGGCAGAGCAGTTCCACTCCACATTACCTTTACCGATGCAAATAAGCGATCCGTCTCGCATGTTTAGCGGGATGATGCACTTTTCCCCCTTATAAGCGGCAATCGCCCCCTTACGGATGATGTTGTCATCGCCGATGTAGTTATGCACGCTCTCAAATGCCAGTTCATTTTGTTTCAATTCGACATAGCCTTGGGAGATGAAGTAATCCATGATGAGGTTGGCAATCAGACTGCGGTTCATCTTGGCCCAATGCTGACAGAGGCGCATGTCATGCAAATAATCTTCACGGTAAGCACTTTCCAGGTAGGACAGATCGGGCGGTATGGCCGGCTTACGCATCTTGAACGAATTGTGCAGTTGCCGTATGGCCTCCTGCAACTCGTCCTTACGCCCGGTCGCTTTGTATTTGGCAATCATGCGGTTTTGTTCTTCCATCAGTTCGGTCCATCCCGACTGGCACTTTACGGCCAATTTCTGATAGATTTGCGCCACCTGTTTCCCCAAGTTGCGGCTTCCGGTGTGAACGACAAGATAGGTCATGCCGCATTCATCCTTATCCAGTTCGATGAAATGGTTACCTCCGCCCAGTGAACCGATGGAGGCGTTCAAGCGTTTAGTTTCCTTCAGCTCGCGATAGCAGCGTAACTGTTTGATGATATCTTTGGCTTCGCGATAGACATCCATATACTTTTGTGGGAGCGGCGCATACCGGTTGTCCCGGTAATTGCGGCCCGACGGTATGTAGTGAAGAATAAACTCGTTGAGAGCATGATAATCTATGTCATTCACGCAGACGAATGGCTGCACCAAGATGCCACAGCCTATGTCCACACCCACAATATTAGGAATTACCTTATCGCCTAAGTCTCCCGTAAAACTGATGACGCAACCAGCCCCGGCATGAACGTCGGGCATGATGCGGATTTTACACTTGCTGAACACATCGATGGACAGCAACTCCTTGATTTGTTCGCTGGCACTGTCCTCGATATTGTCCGTGTAGATTTTTACGTTATAGCCTTCTACGGTCTTCATTTTGTTTTATGAAAGGATACGTATCTTCAGTTGTTTCTTCTCGTCTTCAACCAATTTGTCCCATAAACGGGAACGTTGCAAAGCGGATGCCGGAATATAATCCTGGTATTTCTCTAGAAACTCCATGCTATACAATTCGTCCCGGTGATAGCAGTCTATGATTTCGTTCCAATCCCAATACTCGGCAAACTGTTCCAAGAGCGCGGAAGTAAGTTCGATGTCGGAGTTTCTTGATAATTCACGCCAATTCCAATATTCCTTGTATTTCTCCAGATTCTCCGCCGTAAACAGATGCTCATTGTCCGAACCGGAAAGTTCCTCCCAGTCCACTTTGTTCTTAAACTTCTCGATCATGGATACAGTCCAAATGATGTTGCTGTTGTTGGAAATCTCTTTCCACGCCACTTTGTCCTTGTACTTTTCCAGCAGTTGCTCATTCCAGGCAAACTCGCTTGACAGTTCTTTCCATGCGGCTTCTTCCAATACTTTAGCCATAAAATCATTGTTCCAATTTTTTGTTGCCATACTACTTATTATTAAAGGGTTTAACATTAATTCTGCTGCAAAGTAAAGATTGCCAAGTGCCAAAACGAGGCATAACCACAAAAAATAAATGGTAAAGCAGAAAAAATAAGGATGTGCCGCGATTTTTCACAAGTAAACAGGTAACTTTGTAGCAAAACATTAAATAAATAACAGTATGGCTGCAAATCTCTTTGGGCGGTATGTCTGGCTGATAGATACCCTGCGCCGATACAAACGCCTGACGTTTCAAGAAATCAGCGAGCTTTGGCAGGAAAGCGGACTTGGCTATGGTGAGGAATTACCTTTGCGCACGTTCCATAATCACCAGAAAGCCATCAAGGATATCTTTGACGTGTATATTGATTGTGACCGGAAGGACGGTTACCGGTATTACATAGACGAACCGGAACGGTTGGAGGGTAACAATCTGCAAAGTTGGCTGATAAGTTCCTACGCTACATTAAACCAAATTCAGGCGGATAACAAACTGGAAGATCGGATTATTTTTGAGGATATTCCGTCGGGGCAAACATGGCTCACGCCCATCGCCGAAGCCATGCGGCGCAATCATGTGTTGAGCATTACGCACCAAGGCTTTGGCAAACCGGAAGCCAACACGTTTGAGATTGAGCCATACTGCCTGAAAGTCGTGAAGCGTCGTTGGTATGTGGTGGCACGCAGCCCGTACTATTCGGAGCGGAACAAAGAAAAAGGCATCAAGCCCGCCGATGTCTATCGGGTATATGCCCTCGACCGCATCTCGGATATTCAGGACACGGGCAAGACGTTCAAGATGAAAAAGGGCTTCGATATCAATCACTATTTTGAGGGATGCTGTGGAGTCATCACGTCAGATGAGCCCATACAGCGCATTGTTCTTTTGGCTTACGGCGGTTTTGCCGACTATCTGCGTACACTGCCTTTGCACGAATCACAACGGGAGATAGAAGGCGATGATGAGTCCACGCTCTTTGAGTACCATCTGAAACCGACATTCGACTTCTATCAGTTGGTTCTTGCCCAAGGCGACCAAGTAGAAGTATTGGAACCGGAATCAGTGCGCAACGAAATGCGCAATTTTGCAAAAAACATGTTGGACTATTACACTTGGAAAGAGGAGGATAAACCATGCAAGGAATAAATTTCATAGCCATCGATTTTGAGACAGCTACGGGCAAACGTGCTTCCATCTGTGAGGCGGGCATCTGCGTGGTGCGTGACGGAGAGATTGTGGAAACCCGTTCGTGGCTTGTCCGTCCGCAAGGAAATAGTTACAGTTATTGGAACATGCAGATTCACGGTATCCGATCGAATGATACAGAAAACTCTCCGGAATTTCCGGAAGTATGGGCTGAAATCAGTGAATACCTTAAAGATATACCCGTGCTTGTGGCTCACAATGCCGCTTTTGACATTGGTTGCATCCGTCATTCGTTGGAGTTATACGGCATGGAGAAGCCCGACATTACCTATTATTGTTCCCTCCGTGCGGCACGCAGGCTATACAACTTCGGTTGCAACAGTCTGGACTATCTCTGTGACCAGTTCAAGATACTTTGTGGGCAGCACCACCGGGCAGGCGATGACGCTGAGATGTGCGCACGGCTGTTTCTAAGGGAATTGGAATATGCAGGTGAATTGGAGAAACTGAGGAATTATGGAGGGAAATTGTAAAACGACAAATAAACTCATGATACGATGAATACATTAGAACTAAAATCTATTGCGGAACTGCGCAACATGGCGTTTTATATTCCCGCCTATCAACGGGGATATCGCTGGACGCAGCGACAAGTGAAAGATCTGCTGAAAGATATTTTTGAGTTCGGCGAGAGGAAAGAGGATGCCGGAATCTATTGCCTGCAGCCATTGGTTGTGATGAAAAGAACTATCAGCGAACCCCTTATCGACGAATCCTCAATCATGGAGAAAATTCGTAAGACAGACAAGCTGAGCGAAGTCAGACGTATCTTGGAAGCTTCGAAAGAACAATGGGAGGTGGTGGACGGACAGCAACGGCTGACCACCATCCGCCTCATTTTGGAAGTTCTAGAATATCCTCGTTTTTACGAACTTGAGTATGAAACACGTGAGGACAGTGCCAAATTCTTCTTAAGCGGAATCCGGAAATTTTTGAGCGAAATTGAAAGTCAGTCTTTTGACTCTAAGCCAGAGGATAACATTGACTATTACCATATTAAACAAGCAGTCAAGTTAATCTGCAAATGGCGGGAAGGGAAAGATACGACTCGCTTCCTGAATTTCTTGCTCAATCAAGTAAAGTTCATCTGGTATGAAATCCATGAGGAAAACAACCCCAAGGAAGTGTTTACCCGACTGAACATCGGAAAAATTTCGTTGACCAATGCGGAACTAATTAAGGCTCTCTTGTTGAACAAATCCAACTTCGATACGGAGGATTACAGCAAAGTCAGGTTGCAGCAACAAGAAATAGCCATGGAATGGGATGTCATAGAATATTCCCTTCAATCCAAAGAGTTTTGGCTGTTCCTCAACAAGCCCGGTAGCGAAAGTCCTACACGCATCGACTTTATCTTTGACCTTATTTGCCAAGAAGACATGCTGCAGTGTAAGTCTACAATGGATAAAGAAGAGATGCAAACAAGTGATGACCTCAAAACCTTCCGTTACTTTAACCATTTCTTTGAAACACAAGAACAAAAGGAAGAGGCCTTGCAGACCATTTGGGAGAAAGTGAAAGAGATTTTCCAGACCTTGCAGGAGTGGTTTAATGACAAGGAACTGTATCACTACATTGGTTTCTTGATTTGTACCGGGAAGACTGTGAACGAGATTTATCAGAAATGGACAGGATATGCCACCAAGTCAGTTTTCCGAGAAGAATATCTCATAGGAGCAATCAAACAAAGTATCCGTTATAAAGACATTGAAAATACCGTCTATGAAGTTGACGCAGAAAGTTCCCAAGATATTAAAGGCGGAAACAAACGGAATTGCCTTTCCATTTTGCTTTTGCACAATCTACAGACTGTCATCAACCAAAACAAGGTGCTTGCAGAAAACCGCAAATATAATGAAGGCGTATTCTACAAATTTCCGTTCCATTTGTATAAATCGGAAGGATGGGACGTGGAGCATATCGATTCCACCACAGAGAATCAACTTAATGAAATACGAACTCAACGCGAATGGCTGCTTAATGCCTATTTTGGACTCCAAGGTGAGAAATTCAAGGAGATCAAGGATAAAATTGAAAAATTCTTCAAGGAATTTACTGGAAAGAATTACGAACAAAACGAAGAGCAGGACAAGCAGAATGCACGTAACGAACGATTTGAAGAGTTGCGAAGCACCATTGATGACATAAACGGGAATATTCGGTTATCTCAGACAGAGAAGAACAAAATATGGAACTTTGCCCTACTGGATTCATCCACCAACCGGAGCTATGGCAATGCCATCTTTCCAGCCAAGCGAAGAGTCATCATAGGCAAAGATCAGGGTAAGAGATTCCTTCCTTCAACTGTTGACGAGAATGGGAAAATTGTGAATTGTGAAGTTCAAGAAGGCCAATCCTCTTTCATCCCGCCATGCACTAAATCTGTATTTCTGAAGTACTATAACGACGCATCGTCCGATCCCAATACTTGGAATAAGGAAGATGCCAAAGCCTATATGAACAATATCAAAGTCACACTTAAAGAATTTCTATCATGACTGAATATAGCAAAAACATTTCATTCTGGAGTCTGTTGACATCAAAGAAAATCGTCATTCCCATTATTCAGCGGGACTACGCACAAGGTAGAATAGGTAAAGAATACCTGCGTGAACCTTTTCTTGGCCAGTTGTTTGATGCTTTACAGCAACAAAATACTGAATTGGTGCTTGATTTCGTTTATGGAAGTGTTGAAAAAGGTGTTCTTTATCCGCTCGACGGGCAGCAACGTTTAACTACTTTGTGGCTGTTGCATTGGTATTTGGCTCTATGTGCTGGAACTTTGGAAGAAGACAAGAAAGTGCTGCAACGATTCTCATACGAAACAAGGGTATCGTCCAGAACCTTTTGCCAAAAGCTTTGTGAGATTGACGAAAACTACACTCCCCAAAAACACGGCATTGCTGCTTTCATTCGCAACCAACGTTGGTATTATTCGACCTACGAGCAAGACCCTACCATACAATCTATGTTGCGCATGTTAGATGGTACGGACATTAAGGACAGCAACGCAACAGACATAACCGACGGTATTGAAGAATATTTCATCAAGATAAATACCGAAAGGAAAGCACTGGAACTTCTGGAGAAACTAAAAGATGAGGAAAAAGCTCCTATCAAGTTTTATCTCCTGAACATGGAAGACAAAAACATGCCACTGACCGATGACCTGTACATCAAGATGAATGCCCGTGGCAAAGCCCTGACCGACTTTGAGAACTTTAAGGCCGACCTGCTGAAATACAAAGTGGCCGACCGGAAGTATTTGATACCGGAGAATGATGCAAGCGAAGATAGCTTCAGGGTGCTGATGGATACTCGTTGGACAGATCTGTTTTGGAACTTTCATTCTGATGAATACCACATTGATGAAATCTACATGAGTTTCTTCAACCGTTTCTTCCTCAACTGGTACATAGCCAACACAGAATCCAAACAGAAAGAGATTATAAGCGACAATTTGTATAAGATGCTGTCTGCCACAGATAAGGAGGAGGGCAAAACAGACTGTCGTTATCAAAGCATAACCATTTACGAACCTGTATTTACCACAGATTGTATCCGTGTGCTTACTGCTTGTCTGAACAATCTGTGCGAACTATATGAGGAGAAAGACAAACAGACCATAGATGAGCTATTCAGGCCTTATTGGAAGTCAGACAAGCAAAAGTCCAGCAACACCACCTCCTTCTATTTCATTCCGCGTTACGAAACAGAAAACACTCCATACACGCTTACTTATCCGCAGCAAGTTGTTTTTCATGCCATTTGTGTCTATCTCTCCACATGCAAGAAAGTAGAACAAGAAAGGCTGAAAGACTGGATGCATTTTGTTTGGAATATCGTAGAGAATAGCTATATAGATAAGGAGCAAAGCATCAGTGCCATTCGTTTCTTTGCCAAACTCGGAGGTAAACCTTTCAATGCCTCGGAAGACATTATTGCTTATTTGGCCAAAATAGACGAAAGCCAGATAAAAGATACATTCGGTCGGAGACAACTTTTGGAAGAAATAGCGAAAGCCAAACAAATAATGAAAGCCCCAGACTGGAAAGAAAAAATATACGCAGCAGAGAACTTTGCGTTCTTCAAAGGTGCCATCGCTTTTCTTTTCACCAGCGAGGATGGAAAGACTGATTGGAACAACTTCGATACAAAGATGGAAACCGCAAGGCTGTTATTCGACAAAGAAGGAGTTCGGACAGACCAACGAGTGAAGGCTTTGCATACATTATATAGTTATTGTGATGACTTTGATTCACAATTTTGGTGGAATGCCAAGATATTCAATTGGAGTGCCAAGACATGGAAAGAAAGCATCCTGACCAGAGTCAATCTCTACAATACATATATCTATGCCAAGCCTGTTCACCATCTTTTGATGGGAGATGCCCCCTCAAAAGAAAAGAAACAGGATGAAAGGCTGCAACTATTGGTAAATGAATCTTTCATCAATTTCCTTGTAGCGGAAAACAAGAATAATGAAGATATGTACATCCGAAATCCGCATAATGCCTTATATTACTGCGGCCGTAGATACGGAGTGATGCTTGATCCTGAAATACACAAAATGCGTGACGCCTATTTGAATCAATTGTTGGATGCTCGCAAAATAGAATTAACTAACAGTAACTATAGAATACACAACACTGGATTGTTTTGGGGGAATCTTAGTATAAACTTTATCTATCATGCACCAAATGAGAAGAAACTGCATTTGCAATGGTATCAGCAGCGTAACAATAGGGAATACGATATCTATCTCATGACGCAAGATTGGAACTATATGAGACGTACCGCTAAGTTGGAAAACGAGCAAGGCGATAGGCAGGACTTTTACTGTTTTAATGTCGAAAAGCCGACTGATAGCATTTCATATATTGAGTATTTCTGCCAGCTGGTAGAAGCTGAATTTAATGAGTTTATAGAAAACAATGATATCTGATGAACAGCCAATCTATCCTCCACCTCTCCGACACCCACAGTCAGCATCGGCGGCTCACTAACCTGCCTGATGCTGACATCCTTATACATTCAGGAGATTTCACCATGAATGGAAGTGAACAAGAAGCCCTTGATTTCCTGAATTGGTTTTGTGATCTTCCTTACCCGCACAAGATTTTCATCTGTGGCAATCACGATGCCTGCTTGTATAGAGCCAATATTGATGGATTGGATGAGAATGTGCATTATTTGTGCAATTCTGGTGTGGTAATTGATGGAGTTAAATTCTATGGGGTTCCCATGTTCATGGAAGATTGCATTTCTGACCGTCAGACTCGTAACTATGTAGCCATACCTGCCGACACAGATGTATTAATTACCCATTGTCCGCCCTATGGCATTCTTGATTTTGACGGTGAGATAAACTATGGTTCGACAGAACTTTTAGCGAGAGTAGAAGAAATAAAGCCTCGCTTACATCTGTTTGGCCATATCCATAAACAGCATGGCGTAAAGAAAGATGGTTTAACTGTTTTCTCAAATGGCGCAATCATGAGTGGAGATTACACGAACTTCAACCGTCCGAACCTGATTGAAATCTAATGAAAGTATTGATTATTCAGAAAGAGGCATTCAAGGAAATGGCGGCGAAGTTCAGCCGCTTTTCCGAACTTTGCTTTTTAATTTGCTGACAAGTTGTTGGTAAAGACTGGACCATAGTAGAGGTGAAAACCGTCCATATTGGATGGTACATGATACCTCATGTGGAACAATAAACGACCACTCCTAATGCTACCGTATAAACAAACAAAAAAATCACCAAAACTTTCATCCAGAAATCAGAGAACCAGACGCCTTCATTCCGCCTGAGGATTTTGCGCATATTGGATTCATGTTCCGTTAGCATCTTCGCCTGTTCGGAACGGTGATTTTCCAACATATTTTTCCATGTTTCAATGGCTTGGTTTAAGAGTTGTTGAAGCTGGGCAAGATGTTCGGATTTTATAGTTGCCTTGAACTGTGTGTTTTGCTTTGCTTTTACAATCGCATTGCAAATGCCGTTGATAATATTATTGGAACTACTAATAGCTTCCTGCAAAACCACCGCAGCCTCACCCTCAGCCTTAATAGCATCCAGAAGATCTTGATGGATTTTCAATAGTACCTCTTTTGCTTCACGGATTTCTGTGAGCCGCTTGTCGGCATCCAGCTTTTCCGCCTCTATCTCATGGCTAATTTCCGCCTTTTTCAACATATCATCAACGTTTATTGATGGAGTGATTTTTGATTTTCCAATTCCCATGATTTCTACCTTTTAATAGTTCGTTTATCTATGAAGTCCCTTTTTGCGCTTGCACATACTGTTTGCCATTCTTGCACAGCGGCGTGCCCATTCAAGTTCGTCCTCATCCTTGTCCCGTCCCCAACCACCAGTATCAGAACCGCCACCGCCACTTGAAGCCGCCAGACTTGTGGCTGCATCTATATATCCGGCAAAAAGCAAAAGGGCCGTGTGCTGTATCTCTTCAATCTTAGCCAACGGATGTGCTTCCTCCAAAGAACAATTCTGCCGAATGATAGTATCAGCGGCTTCGGATACCTCGATATGGAAACTGTGATATTCGTCTGTCGCTATATCGTAATGCTTCATAACAGGCTGCGAAGCAGTCGAAGGTTGTATAATAGGAATCGTGTCTGCTGTCCGTATTTGTTGGGGAACAGGCTTTACCAGATCGGATTTCCTTTCCTGCGAATGTAGTTTTGCCCAAGTAGCCTCAATCTTTGATGAAGTCAGGTTTCGCCCGATACCCAACACGGATGATTTATAAATGGAGTTGCCACGCTTGATAGAATAGCCATAAATTCCGCCACCGTCTTTTTCTTGCAGGTGCACTTTATAGCCTCGTTTCACCAGTTCCATTTCATACCTCTGCCAACTGAATTTGTCCATCGTGCGGAGTATCTCCATGCAACTGTCTGAGATTTTTTGCCTGTGCCGTATGCCTATTTCTTCAGACTGTACCCAGCCCCGTCTCTCGTTGATGATATTCGCAGCCATGACAGCCCTCTCGCCAATCTTATGACTGTCATTGATTTTTCCGTCCATATCCACACGGTTGGCATCAATGTGCAGATGGAGAATGCCACTTTTAGAATCACGATGCAGGGCGACTATGTATTGCGAACCTTTGAGGTTGGTCTGTTTTGAGGAAGCCCTCTTGGTCTTGCCGGATAGGTCAATAGAATCAAACACGCGGATGAACTCATTTGACAAACGTTCCCAATCATCCATCGTCCAGTCCCGGCTTTCTTCCTCGGATGGGGAAATCTCAATTCTTATCACATTCCTGCCAAGCGGTCTGCCCTTATTAATGTTCTCCGCAAACTTTTTCTGTACGAGCATCATCCGTCCGTACATCGCTTCCGGCGAAATATCATCGGGCAAGAAGTTGGCTTTGACTATATCCGCTTTCTCCTTGTTGACGGAATATCTTATGGCATTTGCACCATGCGATATGGTAGAGGCTTTTGCTATCATAAAATTTATTCAGTAAGGTAATTCTCTATCTGACTCCAACGGTTGATAAGCTGAGTAGCGGCTCTCATCCATTGTTCTACAAATCGGGTATTGCTGAAATACATTGCCCGTTTGTCTGCTTGGATGGATTTCACGGCTGCTGCAATACGGATAAGGTCACCCCTTGCATCCGTCAGACTACACAGGGCTTCCACTTCACGTTCAGACAACCGTTGCCGTGGGTGCTGCCCCAAAGCGGTGCGGCGCACATAATCGCTCATGGATAAGCCGCAGGTCTTGGCAAGTTCTGCCGCTTGGGTATATTCCTGTTCCGTCACCCTGGCTTCAAGCCGCAAGGTGCGCCTTGTGACTTTCTTCTCGTTTTCTTCATCAACTTCCTTGTCGGTATTCTTTTTCTTCTTCATACTCTGTTATGTTATGGGTAAAACATCAATAAAAAGGGTCAGCACGGTGGGAGCTTGCGACTGCCGGAATCTGCCTATGTGGTACGAATAAGCGAAGCGAATTTGTGCGACATAGGAACTTCTTGCAATACTGCATACAACAGCTTCGGACACACCAACTTTCTGATACGGCTATATCTGCTTGTCAGCCGGAATATCTCCGCCGAAATTTTCCGTTGCCACAGTCTGTGGGGAAACTGTAACGGAAGGGAAAGAAGAGGGAGAAGGCTGTTTGCCTTCATCTGATATAGCAGGCATATTCTCCTTATCATTTTGCCGGTCTTTCAGTCGGACATAGAAAGGATTGTCTATGCGGTTGCTGTCCTGCATCCATGCCGATATACATTTCAACGTATGGATGCTTGTCCGGTTGCTCTGCGTAGATGTGACAATTCCCAACTGGTTCATCTTGTCAAGCACACGGGATATGGTCTTTTTGTCATAACCCAACTTGCTGGACAAATCCACTTCAGAAAGAACGGCTTGCCCCACTTGCAAGGTTGTGGAAAATCCTTTTATGGCATAATCGGTTTCTTTCAACACAGCCTCCTCAATAAGCCGGTGCAGAATCTTCATACGGTCAATGCCGTATTTGCTTCCTGCCAGATACGCAAGCTGCTCTGACGAAAGCACTATACAATAATTCAAGTCTGTTTTCATCATCTGTCTGTTTGAAGATATTTCATAAATGGTACAGCCAAAAGAGAAAGTCACCGGTGCATTCCATGTCCTCTCTCCGGCACATAATACTCCCTATCGTACGCAATATGGTCAAGCACGTCTTGCAGTCTGTCAAGCTGGCGACTATCCAATACACGGATGGCGGCAATAGTAATGTTCTGCGAAGCGATACGGCGATGTTCGCGGTTCCGCTCTGACATGCTGCCGTCCCCATCTGCATAGACGCTCCGCAGATAGTCATTCACAGTTTCGGTCTGTGCCTTGCTTGGATATGCCGCAGCGTAACGGTCTTGAATATACTCCACCATGTGGCTGACCGCGTTTGCCAGTAGCGGTTCATGTTCTTGTAATTGTTTGATAAGTTCTTCCTTTCTCATATTGTCAATTCATTTTGTCCCATGTCCCAAGCATTTCTTATAACTTTCTCTTTTATTTGTTTTTTGTTTTCATCCTTTTTTTAGGGGAAAAGAGGGACAAAGGGACAGATATTCTTCTTTTCCCTTAGTTTGAGATTTAAAATGGTAGCTCCTGTTCACTAGGTAATGAAGTACAGACTTCTTTGTTTGGTGCGTCCACTCTCACCCACGGATGCTTTGCCCGTCCGGTCTTGTCACAATAGGCAGGATGCAACCCTTTGACCTTTTCCTGATCACTCCGTTTCCAATTAGGAATCATGGACATCAGGCGATTGATATATTGTGATGTGTATTTGGCAGGATTGCGTCTGACCAAATCATTGGGCATTTCCTCTATAATCTGCCGGGCACAAACCATGTTGAGCGAAGTCATTGTTGAGTTTGGTTCTGAGTATGCTCCCTTTTGATAAGCCTGTCGGATCGGAATGGTCCAACTTGCATATTGGACGGGAATCTCACGCTCCAAATACATTTCCAGATCTTCTATGATGGGGTCAACAAGGATGTTGGAATGTTGTACCTGCACTTCATTGGCTTTGATTTCTAAATCTGGTGTTAGGTAAAGTTTCATTCCTTGCCGATAATAGGCGTATGCTTCTGCCCAAAGTTGAGGGACAGCACGTTGCAGAGTATCCAGCCATTCCGATACATGGCCGTTTCCTTTAACCGGGATTATCCACCAGCGGCGGTTTCCGTTGTCTCCTTGCAGGAAGTTTGTCTCATTGGTAGTAGCCGCAAAGACATTATGCCGCATAAACTCCACAACCTTATGTCCGTATGCAGGGCGCATATAGTCGCTGCAACGGCTCAGGAAAGCTTTGGCAGCCTCTGCGTCATTCGCCCGCTTCAAACCATTCAATTCGCTGATTTCAATAATCCAGCCATTGGTTATGGTTTCTACCTTCTCCTTGTCACCACTGGCAAAAGAGAACGAATCGTTGAACCACTTTCCACTGATGGTCTTGAAAAAGGTGCTTTTCCCGATACCTTGCGGACCAGGCAGAGTCAGTACGTTGTCAAACTTGCAACCGGGGGTGAAAACCCGGGCAACAGCCGCCACGAACCATAGTTTTGTCTGTTCCCTGACAAGCGGCGTGTCCTCTGCTCCCAAATAATCAATAAGGGTTGTAGCTATGCGGGGCTGTCCGTCCCATGTCTCTTGGATGATAAAATCCTGTACAGGGTTAAAACTCCGTTCCGAAGAGGTCGTTTTTAGCATTTCAAAAACTTTATTCTGCGTCAGATGTAATCTGTATGTCCTTTCCAAATAGTCTTGTATCTTTCCTGCCGATTCCTCATCAACCTTGTTACCATTTACATTGCGAAACAAAGGGCTGAAACATACATCGTCCTGACAAAAAGTATCATATCTTATCCGACTAAGATTCTCATCCAAAGTGAAAATAAGTCGGAGGTTGCTGATGGAACGGACTGGATTCCCATAGCTATCTGTTACCAAATCTTTTTTCCAATTATCTTCCATATTATTGTTCCTTAATATGGATACCACCTGATTCCTTTGCTAAAGACAGTGCAAGGTCTGCATCCACCACAATCTTTCGTCCTATCTGTGTGATAGCCTTGTCTATGATGCCGCTCTTCTTAATGCGGTTAGCCGTGGGTACGCTGCATCCGAACACACGGGCAATACCCTCTATGCCATAATAGTTGCCTTTGGAAGCCATTGGGGATGTGGACTTCTCGGTGGACTCTACACTTTTTGTAATGAGAAAACAAAGCTCCTCGCCAGTCATCATGGCGATAGGCTTTTGAAGTAATTGATTAAAATTGAATCTTTCTTCCATACCTTTACTTGTTTCGTTATTAGATACTTTAAGTTTCGGCTCAACTCTGTGAAACCGATTTCACAAGCAAAAGTAGTTTATGAAACTCTGCGTATCGGTCGGTTTATTTATAGCTTAATTTTACCGACCGAATTACAACAGATATTTGCAGTAAAAAACGGATAGCTGGATTTCCCAACTACCCGTTATTGATGAAAAAGTCCGTCCATCGGTCTATTATTCGTTTTGCCTTGACGAAGCTGTTCCCTCTTTGAGGCAAGTCCAAAACCATATCCTTGATTTCGCCATATCGCTTCTGTGGTATATCGTGTCCGTAATGCCGTTGAGAGAAGTGTTCTATGGCACGATGGAATGCCATGTACTTTGTAGACGCTTTTATTCTGCCCGCTTTCGCCAATGATTTCAGCAGATAGGCAAGACTTATATCCTCGGTATTCTCTTCAAGAAACGAGCGGATGCCCTGCTTGATGCGTTTCTTGTCCCCAATGAGGATATCATCCAATGATTGCATAACCTTTTTGTTCCCACGTCTGCCTTTGATTTTTCGCAAGGCAAACATCACTTCTTTCCAGATTTCCGGATTACAGGCTTCTGCTGTATCTTCCCATCCGGCTTTGCTTTCAGTTCCCATTTCTATGCTTTTATGAACAAGTAACGCGACACATGATTTTATTAGAATCATATCGCCATTGTCAACCTCTCCACTGTTCAGCAGGTGGTCAAGTAACTTAGCCATACGTGAAAGACCGTGGTCAAACACGACAAAATAATACATGCAATAAGCCAAGTCTTCTTTCTTTTCCATCACACGGTCATAGAGGTTAGCCATAAATCCACCAATAAACACCGCATGGGAGAGGAAAACAATTTGAGAGATATAGGTCAGGAACTGATAGACCATTTTTCTTTCCAGTTTACTCAACAGATAACAACCTTTGCTGTTTCTCATAAGCAAATCCAACTGTACAGTCAAGTAGGTTCTCATTTCCAATGGCAGATGATTCCAGATTTCAATAGGCGTTTCAGAATGAACCATCAGCAGCCCTAACTTCGGAGAAGTAAGCAGTTCAATTGTCCCCGTTTTTACGTTGATACCTATCCACAATCGTTTGTTTGTGATACATTGGGCGATGGTCTCGGTATATTGGCCAGCCCATTGTCGGTTTGCGATGTCTGGTACATCCTTCCCGTTGGCAAAATCTGAAAGCCAATTGTACATCATCAAGGCTTCGGGTGGTGTGCAATCCCGCATCATCTGATACATGTCCATCAGAACAGTTATACCACCTTTAGCCACAGTATCTATGCGCTTACAAAAGTTGGTATATACTTCTTCATTGACTGATTTCCATGCACGGATAGCCATATCAGCAGTGTCCTTTCTCTTGGAATAGGATTTTATCCTTTCTATGAAATTTTTCATTGTCTTATGGTATTAAGGTTGTCTGAACAGTTTGAGCAATTCTTCTGTGGACATGCTTGCCAGCTTTGCCAACAGAGCATCCCTTTCAGAAGTATTACCCAAGTTTAGCAGCTTTGAATTGTTCTGCATCTGTATGTCGAGAGGATAGTGTTCGATGTAGATTTGAGTAATGGCATGGTCTGAAGAAGCATGTCCCATGCTCTCCGAGATATAATCCATATCCACTCCGGCATTATGTAGGTTGGTGGCAAATGAGTGTCGGCACCAAGTTCCGGACGGACAGATGGACTTATCCCAATTCAATGCTTCATGGCATATCCTAATAATACGGTCTTTTACGTTTGAGTTTTCCTGCATGGTATATTTACGGCGCAACTCTTCTGTTTCCGCACCTTTTAATATATGAGGAAAAACAAAGCCACCCCGAGTCGGAGGTGCCGCCACTTCATCTAACACATATTGTAAAGGAGGGATAATGGGAACGATAACTTCAGAACCGTCAACACTTCTTCGGGAAGTTTTCTTTCGATTGAAGCGGAAAGCCTTGCCATCTGTCTGATAATAATAACTATCGTAAGTCAATCGTCCTGCATCTGCCATGTTAAAGCCGTTGCACAGGTACTGGGCAAGAAACAACCCCAATGAGTAGTGGGCACGTTTGGTATATTCTTCCGACCAATGTTCGGGATATTTCTTTGAGACAAAAAGGTTGTAGAGCTCCGTCATCTGACAGACATTCAGGAAGCTCTGTTTGCGCTTCGCACTCTTGGGTATGCTCACAAGCCCTTTCTCCTTCTTGTTAGAAAAAGGATAAGGAACGTCTTTGAGATAGCCTTCATGTACACACTTGTTCCATACGGCACGGCAACAACGGAGATAAATCCCGGCGGTAGTATCGCTGATTTTCCCGACTATCGCCCCATTCTCGTTTTTTATTCCATTATGCATACCGTCTTTCCACTTCTGAATTTCTGCAGCACTGATGCAGAATCCTCTAATCATATTGGTTCCAAGAATTTTTCTGAATGATTTGAGTGCGCACTCGTAGCTCTCTGCTGTAGTAAAACGTGCGCCACCATCGTCTGTCCGTAATTCGTGGATGATTTGTTCCCATACACCAACAAAGGATTGTGACTTGGTCGTATCTTCTTTGGAAGGCATCACTTCCTCACCCATGATACATTGACGTACCATTTCAAATGTCAGGATGCCACCCTTGTTCAGACTCATCAGCATTTCTTTGTATTTGGGAACAAAGGTGTCTTTCCACTCTTTTTGAAGTCTGTAGTTCTCACTTTTGCATTTGGTTGCATTACAAATATCTGAGAACTTCTTTTCTGTGAAAGAACTTCCAACGGTAAGATAAAAGCACTTGCGGTCTATCGTGAAACGGAGAGATAGTGGAAACTCACAGGCATTTTTCCTGCGAGTGCGTGAGTCCAGCACGATAGAAACAGAGCAATTCCGTTCCTTGAAAAGCGACAGGGACTTTGTCAGTTTTTCCATTGCATTCATTGTTTATGTTCAACATAACCTCTGAATACAGACGCTTTGCAATGTGAGGCATACATATACAAAACACTGCATATAACCACAGAGTCCCTATCCCTAGACAGATAAAAACATTGTCGTTATATGCAGCGGTGCAATCTCGTCGTCTTCTGTCGCTGACTGGTAACCGGGCTTATGCTAATCGGTCTCAACCCCTGAAGCAACTCTCGCGTTTCGTTTGTCATAGAGTACCCTCCGACTGGCACTCCCTCTACGCATTGATTCATCGGAATGGGATAACCCTCCCACGGCGGTTAGGCAAACTCACTTTTCTTTTTCAAGAAAGAGCACCACCAAGGTCATGGCTTGCCACAAATGCATTACGCGATACAAAAGTACGATATTATTCTATAAATCAAGGTATAAATGGAATATATTTGAGCTTATTTAACCGCCAAGTAGAGTCATATTAACAGAATATCTTAATGAGCTATGTTATAGAATGGCATGGGATTTCATAGAAATTCTATGTGTAAACCGAGCTAACTCAAACCGTTTGTTTACGCATTGTTTACGCAGACAAAGAAAAAAGCACTTGCGATTTCTCGTAAGTGCTTGATTCTTAATGTGGACCAGCCAGGGCTTGAACCTGGGACCTCCAGATTATGAGTCTTTTTGTGGATTATTTCATGGGATTGTATAAAGTGTAATTGCATTGATAATCAGCATCTAACACATTTTGCTGTTTGCAGAAAAATACGTATATTTGCAGTGGTTTTCGTGCGAAAAGGTCACCTGAAGGTCACCAAAACGAGCAGAATATTAACTATAAATAAGTGCATTATGGAGATTGAAAAAACGAATAAGGTCACCGAAATGGCAAAGAAGAACGGAAAATCCAATGCAAGAGGAGAAAAATGCCTTGCGAAATTCACGGCTGCGAATGGCAATGTATATGG
>OOIF01000738.1_pt1 | contig 34239 bp, 29 predicted proteins | sample 1691961 | NCBI WGS metagenome assembly OOIF01 (sample SAMN06348146, study PRJEB24527) | human gut metagenome | biome: human gut; feature: ankylosing spondylitis patient; material: feces | host: Homo sapiens | place: China | collected 2015-10 | reverse complement strand
TGCTTTCTTAGTACCGTTGCCAGCGACAACAAGCGGAAGCGCTCCTGAAAACAAATCAGTTCTATTTTTTATATTTCTATACACTTTATAGGCATGCAATACAACATAACCTGCGAAAATCCGTAACACCACCTACAGGTGGCAGTTCCTAAGTCAAACTCCGGTAAAATTCCAATCTTGAAAAAATGTATTGACAACAAAGTGCCATAGTGCTATGGTTAATTACATAAGTAATGAACCGCATAACGAACGAAAAACAAGAGGACAGATAAGCGCATTTGAAAAGCTGTCAGCAACAGAATAATTTCTGGAAAGAAAGGAGTATATTATGCATGAATGAGATTTTGACGCAGGAGAAATCCATATATCTGCAGATCGCAGAGATGATCGAGACAGATATTTTAAGGGATATTCTTCTGGAAGAGGAACGCGTGCCGAGCACGAATGAACTGGCGAAGCTATATGCCATTAATCCGGCGACAGCAGCCAAAGGAGTGAATATTTTGGTGGATGAAGGTGTTTTATATAAGAAAAGAGGGATTGGAATGTTTGTGTCAGCAGGTGCGAAAGAGGCAATCTTAAGCCGGAGAAAGAATGAATTTTATGATAACTATGTAAAAAAACTGTTAGAGGAAGCAGCGAGCATCGGACTTGGAAAAGAAGAAGTCATTCAGTTGATACAATCCGGCAATGAAGCGTAAAGCGCTGTCCGGATGGAAAACAGTGATACCGGAAGCATGGAATCATGCAGATAAGAGGAATGATACAGGAAATTGTATTTTAAAGTTGTGAAAAGAAAGGCAGGAAGATGATTCATGGAATCAATCGTATGTAATGGTATTGGTAAAATTTATGGAAAAAAACAGGTGTTAAAAGATATCAATCTCACATTGGAGAAAGGAAAGATTTATGGACTGATCGGAAGAAACGGTGCCGGAAAGACGACATTGTTATCCATTATGTCCGCACAGAATCCGGCATCCGAAGGAACTGTGACATGGAATGGTGAAAATGTATGGGAGAACCGCAAGGCGTTAGATCACATTTGCTTTTCCAGAGAGTTGTCCATCAATCTCTATGGAAGCGGCGTGAGCGGCATGAAAGTAAAAGATTATCTGAAAACTGCTTCCTATTACTATCCAGACTGGGATCAGGCACTTGCGGAGGAACTGATCAAAAAATTTGAACTGAATACAAAACAGCGTATCAATAAAATGTCCAAAGGTATGCTGTCCATGGTGACGATCATCGTGGCGCTTGCAAGCAAAGCCGATTTTACTTTTATGGATGAACCGGTGGCAGGTCTTGATGTTGTAATGCGTGATTATTTTTACCATAAACTGATGGAGGAATATACCGAGACCGGACGTACCTTCGTTATTTCCACACATATTATCGAGGAAGCAACAGACCTGATGGAAGAAGTGGTCATGATCAAAAATGGTGAGGTGCTGCTGAAAGAAAATACGCAGGAACTTCTGGAGAGAAGCTACCATGTAAGTGGCCTTGCAGAAGTTGTGGATCAGGCAACGGAAGGCTATGAGAGACATCATGAAGAGAAGATGGGAAGAAGCAAGAGTGTGACGATCCTTTTGAAGGAAGGACAGAAGCTGCCGGAAGGCTATGATGTGACCATACAGCCACTCAATCTGGAAAAACTGTTTGTATCCCTTTGCGGAATGGAGGAGTAGACATGGCAGAGAGCAGGATTATAAAGAGAAATGTTCTATTCTGGGGAAAATCAGGATTGCAGCTGACCGGCATCATGCTGATCTTCATGGTTGTATATGGATTTCTGTTTAATATGGGAAGCAGCAGTATATTCGGGGATTTCTGGAAAACAGCTTATTTTTACGGTGGAATCATAAGCGTTTTATTTGCACTGATCGGTTCAATTTCGTACGTGGGTGCTTATCTTCCGATGGCATTGTCTTTTGGATCAGGAAGAAGGGAAGCAGTCTTTGGGGCACAGATTTTCTGCATAGCTTATGGAGTGAGTTCCTATATCATTATGGTACTGGCAGGCATTATGAGCAGTGGAAAATTAGATGGAAAGCTGGATGTTTTGATAGCAGTTCTGTTTATATTTATGACAGCGGTCGGACAGCTTGTCTCGGTTGCGCAGATGCATTTCGGGATAAAAGGAATGATCATAGGAATCGTCATTGTGGTATTATGCATGGTCGGCGGATTTGTGACAGGAATTGGATTCATAGATGAGATCATGGTATGGATCAACGGAATGCAGACAAATGTAGTATGGATATTACTTGCGATAGGAGCGATTGCCAGCATTGCGTTGTATGCAGTCAGTGTCACGGTGCTTTTCCGTGAAATGAGATATTACGAAGTGAAAGCATAAGTTGGGAGGCGGAAAGAATGAACAGTTTTTTAATTCAGTGTAAGGTGCGGAAAACAGAGCTTTTGCAGTTTCTTGGAATTACTGCTGTGGGATACTTGATCGGTCTGATCGTTGTATTTATCGTGATGAATGTGGCAAAAGAGAATACCTGTGCCACAGCCGGAACTATGCTGGCGTTCATCGCCTTTGCCTTTATGCATTTATTTGGGATTACTTTTTCTTTCATGGGGGATTTTAACATGGCAATTTCCCTGGGTGCGACCAGAAAAAGCTTTGTCTCAGGCTATGTACTTTTTAATCTGCTGGAGATCGCAGTGCTGGAACTTGAGATCATTGTGTTTGGTGTAGTTGAGAAGCTTTTGCTGGAAAATGCATTTCCACAGGCGGTTATGGAAATTGACCTGACAAACTTTTTTACATGGAACTATCTGTCAGGTGTCCTGGTCGTATTTACAGCAGTGGAAATGTTTTTCGGCGCAGTTATTTTAAGATATGGCATGAAAGTGTTATGGATTTTATGGGCGGTCTGGATGATAATCTGTCTGGTTCCCATGAATATTGCAAAGAATGAAAAGCTTTCCGGTGAACTTGCGAAATTAGGGCTGTTTCTGGGTGGAAAATTCACGCCACAGGGAATTGTGGCTCTGGTGATTGCCTTAACAATTGTTGTAGCTGCGATCACATGGAACATTCTTCGGAAACAGCGAGTGACAGCATAAATATTATGTGATAAGATAAAACCATGTGGGTGAAAAATACCTGCATGGTTTTTGTTATGACGACCACTAATCAGATAACAGGATTACGGAAAAATATAAGGGGATTATGATGAACGATAAGTTAGAACAGTTACAGAAATACTTAGAGAAAATGGAACAGTTCAACCATGTAAATACATTATTGTATTGGGATATGAGAACCAACACACCAAAGGAAGGATTTGCGGGACACAGCGATGCACTCACTTATTTTTCTACGGAGCAGTTTTCCATGTCGACCTCGGATGAACTGAAAACGTTATTGGATACACTGGCAGAGCCGGAAGAGTTTGAAAAGCTTGACGATAAGTGGAAGTTTGTTGTAAATAAAATGAAAACAGATATGGACAGAAATCGCAGAATTCCAAAAGAATTTTATGAAAGCTTCGTGAAAGCACAGTCGGAATCGGAGAATGCGTGGGAGGAAGCGAAGGAAAAAGCAGACTTTTCTATTTTTGCCCCGCATTTGCAGAAAATGATCGATATGACAGCGGAGATGACCGGTTACACAGATCCGGAAAAAGAAGTTTACGACGCACTGTTAGACCAGTATGAAAAAGGAATGGATTCCGCTACGATGGACCGCCTGTTTGAAGATTTAAAAGCAGAGCTGATTCCTCTGGTGCAGAAAGTGCTTGCAGCGAAACAGCCGGATGACAGCAAGTTTCATGTTTCATTTGACAAGAATGCGCAGAAGGAAGTGGAGAAGCTTTTGCTGAGTTATATCGGATTTGACTGGAACAGAGGAACAACCGGGGAATCTACACATCCGTTTACACTGAATTTTTCGTCAAAGGATGTGCGTGTGACCAATCATTTTTATGAACATGATCCGCTCAGTGCGATGTATTCGGCAATCCATGAGGGTGGTCATGCGATTTTTGAGCAGAATGTGAATCCGGATTATGACGGAACGGTAGCGGGAAGCTGCAGTTATATGGGAATCCATGAGAGCCAGTCCCGTTTTTATGAGAACATTCTTGGAAGAAATAAGAATTTCTGGATTCCGGTTTATGCAAAAGTGCAGGAAAAAATGCCACAGCTTCAGGACGTTTCGTTGGATGAATTTTATAAGGAAGTCAATCATGTGAGAAACAGTTTTATCCGCACAGAGGCAGATGAACTGACTTACTGTTTCCATATTATTTTAAGATATGAGATCGAGAAGGCAATTTTCCGCGACCATGTGAAAGTGGAGGAACTTCCGGCACTCTGGAATCAGAAAATGCAGGAATATTTACAGATTACTCCGACAGATGATGCGGAAGGAATTTTGCAGGATATGCACTGGTCTGACGGTTCTTTTGGTTACTTTCCATCCTATCTGCTCGGCAGTATTTATGACGGCATGTATTTAGATCGTCTGGAGGAAGAACTTGGCTCTGTGGATGCGCTGCTCGCGGAGGGAAGAATCAGTGAGATTACAAAATGGCTGAATGAGAAGATTCATCAGTATGGTTCTACCAGAAGCCCGAAAGAAGTGATCAGATACGTCTGCGGCAAAGAAGTTTCAGCAGAACCGCTGATTCGTTATTTCAAAGAAAAATATACAAAAGTTTATAATCTTGGTTAAAAAAGAAATTTTTGTGGATAATGGATAGAAAAGGAGAAGTATGAAAAAAGGAATTATTTTTGATATGGACGGAACGCTGTGGGACTCGGCGGCGAACGTTGCAGAATCATGGAATCTTGCCATAAAACAGGATGGCTCTGTCGATAAAAAACTGACGGAGCAGGACATTCAGGGGGTTATGGGAAAGACCATGGATGTGATCGCAGATATTCTTTTTCCGGAAATGGAAAAAGAGGCGCGCATGAAATTGTTAGATCAGTGCTGTTCCATGGAAAATGACTACCTGAGAGAACATGGTGGAGTTTTGTATCCAAAATTGGAGGAGACACTTTCTGCACTGAAAGAAAAGTATCCGCTCTACATCGTGAGCAACTGTCAGAGCGGTTATATCGAGGCATTTTTAGATCATTACGGATTTGGAAAATACTTTGAAGATATAGAATGTTATGGAAACAATCTGAAACAGAAGGGCGATAATATCAGATTATTAGCAGACCGGAACGGGTTGACAGAGGCAGTGTATGTCGGCGATATCCAGGGGGATTATGATGCCAGCTGCCACGCAGGCGTCGGGTTCATCCACGCAGCATATGGGTTTGGAACAATTGCAGCGGACGTGCCGGAAATACATACATTTGAGGAACTTACAGAGGCAGCAGACCAATATTTTGCTCTGCGGTAAGAAATTATAAGGGTTTATCATATGACAAAATTAGATGAGTTAGTAACACAGATCAACAGAGAACATGTTTATATCCAGACACATAATTTTCCGGATCCGGATGCCATCGCAAGTGCGTTCGGCCTGCAGGAACTGTTAAAGCTTCGTGGGATCCATGCAACGATCTGCTATAAGGGAAAAATCGACCGTTACAGTACCGACAAGCTGAGAGAGATTTTGGACATCAGACTGGTAAATATTGAGAATATTGATAGTGAACTCACGGAGGACGACGAGGTTATCCTGGTAGATGCGCAGAAGGGCAATTCCAACATTATCGATATGACCGGGGATGAGATCATCTGCATCGATCATCATCCGGTTTATGAGAAAACGGATTACCGGTTTACGGATATCCGGCCGGGTGTCGGGGCTTGCGCATCGATCATAGCACAATATTTTTTTGAAAATGAAATACCGATGGATCAAAGAATTGCAACAGCGCTGACGTTTGGAATCCGTATGGATACGCAGAAATTGTCGAGAGGCGTATGCAAAATGGATATGGAAATGATCTGGCGCATGTTTGACCTGTGCGATCAGGATATGATTTATCTGTTAGAGAACAGCACACTCTATTTTGAAGATCTGATGGCGTATTCCAAGGCAATCTCAAGCATTGAGGTGTTTGAGAATATCAGTTTTGCAGATACCGGAAGGGATTGCCCGGAGGCTCTGATCGCCAGTGTGTCAGATTTTATGCTTGCATTGGTGGAAGTCTCTTTTTCAGTGGTCTATTCCAGAAAAAAAGAAGGGATCAAAATTTCTGTACGGAGTGAGCGTCCAACATTAGATGCCGGAAAAATTATAAGCAAGGCGTTAAAAGGCATCGGAAGCGGTGGCGGGCATGCTACGATGGCAGGCGGTTTTGTGCCGTTTGACGGAAATGACCGGGAGGAAGATCTGATGATCCAGAACATCCGCGAAAGATTTATCGATGTGATCAGCAGGACGAAACGAAAGTCATTAAGATAGGTGGAAAATCTTGACTTTTCGGGGAAATCTCTGTATAATCACAGGAGATTGAAAGCAATGGCTGGTTCATTGTGAAAAAGAAAAGACGATGACGAAGACAGTAGTTGTTAAGAGAAAGGCAAAGAGAGCCGGGAATGGTGTGAACCGGTGCGAGTATCTTAGGAATGAACATCACTTCCCAGTCGCAGTCCAAAATGTTTTTACAGAGTAGGCACTGACGTTTTTCCTACGTTACAGGGAACGGGTATATGATTTTTATAAAATCTGTACATTGTAATTAGGTGGTACAACGATCATTTAAGGCTCTCGTCCTATTTACAGGATGAGAGCCTTGTTTAGATTGAGGAGGATTATATGTATAACAAAGTTGAAACAAATATGAACTTCGTTGACAGAGAAAAGCAGACAGAGAAGTTCTGGGAAGATCATGACATCTTCAAAAAATCAATGGAACAGCGCAAACAGGGAGAGACCTACACATTCTATGACGGACCTCCGACTGCAAACGGAAAACCACATATCGGACACGTATTGACACGTGTTATCAAAGATATGATCCCAAGATACCAAACTATGAAGGGAAAATATGTTCCGCGTAAAGCCGGATGGGATACACACGGACTCCCGGTCGAGTTAGAGGTAGAGAAGATGCTCGGCTTAAACGGAAAAGAGCAGATCGAAGAGTATGGTATGGAACCTTTCATCAAAAAATGTAAGGAATCTGTATGGAAATACAAGGGAATGTGGGAAGATTTCTCAGGAACCGTTGGTTTCTGGGCAGATATGGAAAACCCATATGTCACCTATGATGACAACTTTATTGAGTCCGAATGGTGGGCATTAAAACAGATCTGGGACAAAGGATTGTTATACAAAGGATTCAAGATCGTTCCTTACTGCCCTCGCTGTGGTACACCACTTTCTTCGCAGGAAGTTGCACAGGGTTACAAGACCGTGAAAGAGCGTTCCGCAGTGGTACGTTTCAAAGTTGTCGGAGAGGATGCTTATTTCCTCGCATGGACCACAACTCCGTGGACACTTCCATCCAACGTTGCACTCTGTGTGAACCCGGATGAGACTTACTGCAAAGTAAAAGCTGCAGACGGATACACCTACTACATGGCAGAGGCACTTCTTGACAAAGTGTTAGGAAAGCTTGGAAATGAAGAGGAAGGTGTCAAAGCATATGAAGTATTAGAGACTTACACCGGAAAAGATTTAGAGTACAAAGAATATGAGCCGTTATATGCATGTGCAGCAGAAGTGGCAGCAAAACAGCACAAAAAAGGACATTTTGTTACCTGTGATACTTATGTAACGATGTCTGATGGTACCGGTATCGTTCATATTGCTCCTGCATTCGGTGAAGATGATGCGAATGTTGGACGTAAGTACGATCTTCCGTTTGTACAGTTTGTAAACGGAAAAGGTGAGATGACAGAAGAGACACCTTATGCCGGATTATTTGTAAAGAAAGCCGACCCTGAAGTATTAAAAGATCTGGATGTGCAGGGCAAATTATTTGACGCACCAAAATTCGAACATGAATATCCACACTGCTGGAGATGTGATACACCACTTATTTACTATGCAAGAGAGTCATGGTTCATCAAGATGACAGCTGTCAAAGATGACCTGATCCGTAATAATAATACTGTAAACTGGATCCCGGAATCCATCGGTAAAGGACGTTTTGGTGACTGGCTTGAGAACATTCAGGACTGGGGAATCTCCCGTAACCGTTACTGGGGAACTCCTTTAAATGTATGGGAATGTGAAGGCTGCGGACATCAGGAGTCCATCGGAAGCCGCGCTGAATTAGCAGAGAAAAGCGGAAACCCGGATGATGCCAAAGTGGAATTACACAGACCGTATATCGACGCTGTGACCTTCAAATGCCCTGACTGTGGCAAGACCATGCACAGAGTGCCGGAAGTGATCGACTGCTGGTTCGACTCAGGAGCAATGCCGTTTGCACAGCACCATTATCCATTTGAAAATCAGGATTTGTTCAAACAGCAGTTCCCGGCTCAGTTCATTTCCGAGGCGGTAGACCAGACACGCGGATGGTTCTATTCCCTGATGGCAGAGTCCACCTTACTGTTTAATAAAGCTCCTTATGAAAACGTTATCGTTTTAGGACATGTACAGGATGAGAACGGACAGAAAATGTCCAAATCCAAAGGAAATGCAGTCGATCCGTTCGATGCATTAGAGACTTACGGAGCAGATGCGATCCGCTGGTATTTCTACATCAACAGCGCTCCATGGCTTCCAAACCGTTTCCATGGAAAAGCAGTGCAGGAGGGACAGCGTAAGTTCTTAAGTACCTTATGGAACACTTATGCATTCTTTGTACTGTATGCGAACATTGACGGATTTGACGCAACAAAATACAAACTGGAATATGATAAATTATCCGTGATGGATAAATGGTTACTGTCCAAATTAAATACCGTAATCGGCGCTGTGGATGATAACCTTGGCAGTTACAAAATCCCGGAAGCTGCAAGAGCACTCGATGAGTTTGTGGACGATATGAGTAACTGGTACGTAAGACGCTCCCGTGAACGTTTCTGGGCAAAAGGAATGGAGCAGGATAAGATCAATGCCTACATGACACTTTACACAGCGTTAGTAGAGATCTGTAAATGTGCAGCACCAATGATCCCGTTCATGACAGAGGAAATCTATCAGAACCTTGTGTGCAGCATTGATAAAAATGCGCCGGAAAGTATTCATTTATGTGACTTCCCAACCGTTAATGAAGCATACATTGACAAAGAGTTAGAGAAAAATATGGATGAGGTATTAAAGATTGTGGTTATGGGCCGTGCATGCCGTAATGCAGCAAACATCAAGAACCGTCAGCCAATCGGAAATATGTTTGTCAAAGCTCCATTTGAACTTTCAGAGTACTTCAAAGAAATCATCGAGGATGAGCTGAATGTAAAGAAAGTTTCCTTTACCGATGATGTAAGTTCCTACACAAGCTATACATTCAAACCACAGCTCCGTACTGTAGGACCAAAATATGGAAAATATTTAGGACAGATCCAGAAAGCTTTAGCAGAGCTTGACGGAAACGCTGCTATGGCAGAGTTAAAGGAAAATGGATTTATCACTTTGAAGTCTGTCAGTGATGATGTAAAATTAGCAGAGGAAGATCTGTTAATTACAATGACACAGATGGAAGGTTATGTAACGGAGGGGGACAATACAGTAACCGTTGTCCTTGATACCAACTTAACACCGGAGTTAATTGAAGAAGGATTTGTGCGTGAGATCATCAGCAAGATCCAGACTATGAGAAAAGAAGCAGGATTCGAAGTGATGGATAAGATCATGATCTCTTATCAGGCAGATGACAAAGTAGCTGCAATCTTTGACAAATATGGTGATGCGATCAAAGCAGATGTACTCGGACTTGATGTTGTAGCTGGCAGTGTGGATGGATACCAGAAAGAATGGAATATTAATGGGGAAACCGTTCTTTTAGGTGTAAAAAAAGGAGAATAAGGAAATGTCTAAAACAGCAGCAGTCTTCAATAAGAAAAAATTTATCAATGAGGTAACAGAGACAGTCCGTCATATGTACCGCAAACAGTTAAAAGAAGCAAGCCAGCAGGAAATTTTCCAGGCAGTATCCTATGTCGTAAAAGACGTTGTAATCGATGACTGGCTGGCAACCCAGCAGGCATTTGACGATCAGGATCCAAAGATTGTCTATTATATGTCAATGGAATTTCTGATGGGCCGTGCGCTTGGAAATAACCTGATCAATTTAAAAGCTTACAAAGAAGTGAAAGAAGCACTGGAAGAAATCGGACTGAATCTTGACGTGATCGAAGATCAGGAGCCGGATCCGGCACTCGGAAACGGTGGTCTTGGACGTCTTGCAGCATGCTTTATGGAATCACTGGCAACACTTGGATACGCAGCTTACGGCTGCGGTATCCGTTACCGTTATGGTATGTTCAAACAGCAGATTTCGGATGGTTTTCAGGTAGAGGTACCGGATAACTGGTTAAAGAATGGCTACCCATTCGAACTTCGCAGACCGGAGTATTCCTACGAGATCAAATTCGGCGGCTATGTCCGTACCGAAGACATGGGAAATGGCAACATCAGATTTATCCATGAAGGCTATCAGTCCGTTATGGCGATCCCATACGATATGCCGATCGTAGGCTATGATAATCATATGGTAAATACGCTGATGATCTGGGATGCAGAGCCTAAGGAAGGTTTCCAGTTAGATTCCTTTGATAAAGGAGATTATAACAAAGCAGTAGAGCAGGAAAACCTTGCTCGTAATCTGGTGGAAGTCCTTTATCCGAATGACAATCATATTCAGGGAAAAGAACTTCGTTTAAAACAGCAGTATTTCTTCGTATCTGCAAGTTTACAGCGTGCGATCGCCAGATTTAAAAAGCATCATGACGACATTCATAAGCTGCCGGAGAAAGCAGTATTCCAGATGAATGATACACATCCGACGGTTGCAGTTGCAGAGTTAATGCGTATCTTACTGGATGAGGAAGGCTTAAGCTGGGAGGATGCGTGGGATATCACAACCCACTGTGTTGCTTATACCAACCATACCATTATGGCTGAGGCTCTTGAAAAATGGCCGATCGAGATTTTCCAAAGACTGCTTCCGCGTGTATATCAGATCGTGGAAGAGATCAACCGCCGTTTTGTTTTACAGATCCAGGAGCAGTATCCGGGCAACAATGATAAAATTGCAAAAATGGCAATTTTATATGATGGTCAGGTAAAAATGGCGCATCTTGCGATCGTTGCAGGTTATTCTGTCAACGGTGTTGCCAGACTGCACACTGAGATTTTGAAAAAAGAGCAGTTAAAAGATTTCTATGAGATGATGCCGCAGAAGTTCAATAACAAAACTAATGGTATCACACAGAGACGTTTCTTAGCACATGCGAACCCGCTTCTGGCTGACTGGGTAACAGCGCATGTGGGAGAAGGCTGGATCACAGACCTTTCCCAGATCAGGAAACTTGCGCCTTATGCAGATGATAAAAAAGCACAGCAGGAGTTTCTGAAAATCAAGCACCAGAATAAAGTGCGCCTTGCAAAATATATCAAAGAGCACAATGGAATTGATGTAGATCCGGATTCCATCTTTGATGTGCAGGTGAAACGTCTTCATGAGTACAAACGTCAGCTGTTGAATATCCTTCATGTTATGTATCTCTATAACGAGATCAAAGAGCATCCGGATATGGAATTTGTTCCAAGAACATTCATTTTTGGTGCAAAGGCAGCAGCCGGTTATAAAAATGCAAAACTTACCATTAAACTGATCAACAGCGTTGCAGAAGTGATCAACAATGATAAGAGTATCAATAATAAGATCAAAGTGGTATTTATCGAGGACTACAAAGTTTCCAATGCAGAGTGGATCTTTGCAGCAGCAGATGTCAGCGAGCAGATCTCAACTGCAAGTAAAGAGGCATCCGGTACCGGTAATATGAAGTTCATGTTAAACGGTGCCCTGACACTTGGAACGATGGACGGTGCAAATGTTGAGATGTACGAGGAAGTCGGACCGGATAATATGTTTATTTTCGGTATGAGCTCTGACGAAGTGATCGCACATGAGCATAACCGTGATTATGATCCGATGCAGATTTTCAACACGGATCAGGATATCCGCAAAGTTCTGACACAGTTAGTGAACGGATTCTACTCACCGAACGACTCCGAACTTTTCCGTGACCTGTACAATTCACTGCTGAATACACACAGTACACAGTACGCGGATACTTACTTCATTCTTGCAGACTTCCGTTCTTATGCAGAAGCGCAGAAGAAGATCATGGAGTATTACAAGAACAGGAGCGCCTGGGCAAAGAGCGCTATCTTAAACACTGCACATTCCGGCAAGTTCTCATCCGACAGAACGATTCAGGAATATGTGGATGATATCTGGCATTTACCGAAGGTGAAGGTTGATGTGGAATAAAGTGATAAGAAAATAAAATTACAAGAAGGACAGTCCCTGTGAAAAAGGGGCTGTTTTTCTATATTTATGTTATGTCAAAAACAAATTGACAATTTTTTCGATACAAGTTATGGTAATAAGGAAATCTTTTTTATCAAATTGAGGGTGCAAGGTCTGCATAAAAATCCAGTTAAAACTGCAAGTGCAAAAAGCGACGAAACTATTTTCCTGAAATATCAGGTATATAGGAAGGAGCAATTATATATGGGAAAAAAAGTATTGAAAGCAGATACTGTAGTAAAGAATTACTGGCGGAATAACGAACAGTTTGCAGATATTTTTAATGCAGTTTTATTTAATGGAAATAAGGTTATAAAACCGGAAGAATTAGAAGATATGGATACAGAGGAATCTTTGGTATTAGAACACAAGGAGTATATACAGAGTATTGTGGCAGCAAGAGATAACGTTAAAATCAGAAAAAAATCTACCACTTATGATGCTGAATTTGTTATACTTGGATTGGAGGGACAGGAATGTATCCATTATGCAATGCCGTTAAGAGTGATGGGATATGATTGTAGTACATACAAAAAGCAGTATGATGACAATGCGGCAAAGCGTAAAAAAGAAAAAGGATTAACAGAAGATGAATATCTGTCGGGAATGAAGAAAACAGATAAATTTATTCCTGTTATTACAATCGTTATCTATTATGGTGAGAAGCCGTGGGATGGAGCAGTATCTTTGCATGGGATGCTAAATATTCCAAAAGCAATGGAAACATTTGTGAATGATTATAAAATACATCTGGTGGAAGCCGGAAAAAATAATCTGGTATTGCATAATGTAAATAATCAGGATTTATTTAATCTGCTTGAAATTCTTTTAAGCAGAAGTGGAAGAACAGATGGAAAAAAAGAAAAAGCAATAGATTATACAAGAAAACATAAGGTAGACAAAGCTGTTATTATGACAGTAGCAGGCACTATGAATGGAAAAATTGATTATAATGAATTGATTGGGGAAGGAGAGAAAGGTATGGTCAGTGTATTTCAGGAAACATGGAATGAAGGAGAGGCAAAAGGTATTATTGAAATGGGGAATGACTTTGGACTTTCCGAGGAGGATATTTTAGCAAGACTTCAAAAAAAGTTGAATGTTTCACTGCAAAAAGCACAGGAATATCTTTACGCATATAGAAAACAGAACGCATAAGATATGCTCTCGGCGGTTTGCCTAACAATATCTTTGCTTCGCGCTATGTTTCTTATATTCCAAATAAAGAGCAGTTCATCGCCTATAATACAGTTACATTTAACGTTACCATTTATGAGATAGATTTGTTATACTTAAGTAGAAATTGCAAAAAAAATAGTTTGGAGAGGCAGCTATGGCAGAATTTATAAAATTACCTGTTGGAATTGAAAATTTTGAAAAAATTCGCAGAGATGATTTTTATTATGTTGATAAAACCGGTCTGATCGAGCAGCTTTTAAATAACTGGGGAGAGGTCAATCTGTTCACGCGTCCACGTCGGTTTGGTAAGACATTGAATATGAGTATGTTCAAATGTTTCTTTGAAATCGGTACAGATCAGTCGCTGTTTGAAGGATTATATATTTCTAAGAATAAGGCTTTATGTGATGCATATATGGGAAAGTATCCGGTCATATCAATCAGTTTAAAAGGGGTAAATGCAGACAGTTACGAAAATGCACGCAGCCTGTTGAAACGGATTGTGATGGAAGAAGCGAAAATGCACCGGATTATCATGAGTGGAAATAGGTTAGATGACATAGACAAGGCAGAATATATGTCACTTGTTACAGGAGATATGGGCGAGGACACACTTGTATACAGTATGAAAACGCTGACTGCATTACTGGAAAAGTATTATGAGAAAAAAGTGATTGTACTCATTGATGAGTATGATGTACCTCTTGCCAAGGCAAACGAGAATGGTTACTATGACCAGATGGTTTTACTTGTCAGAAATTTATTTGAAAACGTGTTAAAGACAAACAGTAGTTTAAAATTTGCAGTTTTAACAGGCTGTCTGCGTGTGGCAAAGGAGAGCATTTTTACAGGACTGAACAATTTTAAGACAAATTCAATCCTTGATGAAGAGTATGATGAGACGTTTGGATTTGTCGATGATGAAGTGAAAGAAATGCTTCATTATTACGGTCAGGATACACACTATGAAACGGTAAAAGAGTGGTATGACGGATACCGCTTTGGAAATGCAGATGTTTATTGCCCGTGGGATGTCATTAATTATTGCGATGCGCACAGAAGGAATCCGATGCTTCCACCGGAGAATTATTGGACTAATACCAGTGGAAACGATGTGCTGAAACATTTTATAGAAAGTGCAGGAGCAGCAAAGGGGCTGGCAAAAACAGACTTAGAGAGACTTGTAAATGGTGAAATCGTAGAAAAAGATATACGTGAGGATCTGACTTATAATGAACTGTATGCATCCATGGATAACCTTTGGAGTACACTTTTCATGGCGGGATATCTTACGCATAAAGGCAGAGTTGATACAAAAAGATTCAGACTTGCAGTGCCAAACAGAGAAATCCGGAACATTATCACAGAGCAGGTTCTGGCTTTGTTTAAGCAGAATGTGGAAAAAGACGGACAGCGTCCGTGATACTTAATGTAAGGTTATGTTAGAAGAAAACTAATTTCAAGAAAGATGTGACATGTAAAAATGTTGCATCTTTCTTTTTTATTGTTGCAGTCTGCGGTCAATTGGTTGCAATGTAAAAACGAACATGATAATGTGATAGTAACAGGAAACGGAAGATGCGCAAAACAAGGAGGATTTTATGATCTGGGAAGATGTATTAGCAAAATTTAAAGAGTTATTCGGGGATGAGGGTGAAATCGGTGTTTATTTTGCACCGGGACGTGTGAACATGATCGGTGAGCATACCGATTACAACGGAGGACACGTTTTCCCTTGTGCACTCACTATTGGTACATATGGTGTGGCAAGAAAAAGAGATGATAAGAAACTTCGTTTCTATTCCATGAATTTTGAGCAGCTCGGTGTGATTGAGTCCTCAGTAGAAGGATTAAAGCCGGAAAAAGAAGCTGACTGGACGAACTATCCAAAGGGAGTTATGTGGGCATTTGGCGAGAAGGGAATGAAAGTAGAGCAGGGTATGGATCTTGTTTTATTTGGCAATATTCCAAACGGCTCCGGACTTTCTTCTTCTGCATCCGTTGAAGTTCTGACCGGATATATTTTAAAAGATATGTTTGGATTCGACGTGACAAATCAGGATCTTGCACTGATCGGACAGTTCTCTGAAAATAAATTCAACGGCGTAAACTGTGGTATCATGGATCAGTTTGCGATCGCAATGGGAAAAGCTGGTCATGCGATTTTCCTTGATACAGCAACTTTAAAATATGAGTATGCACCGATCAAGCTGGAAAATGCAAAGATCGTGATCTCCTGCAGCAACAAAAAACGTGGACTTGGAGATTCCAAATACAATGAGAGAAGAAGTGAGTGCGAGACTGCACTGGCAGAACTCCAGAAAGTTGTTAAAATTGATTCCCTTGGTGAACTCACGGAGGAACAGTTTGAACAGTACAAAGATGCGATCAAAGATCCTGTCAGGGTAAAACGTGCAAAACATGCGGTTTATGAGAATCAAAGAACCATCAAGGCAGTGGAAGCATTAAAGAATAACGATGTTGCTCTGTTTGGTGAGTTAATGAACGCCTCCCATGTTTCCCTTCGTGATGATTACGAAGTAACCGGTATCGAGCTTGACACATTGGTGGAAGAGGCATGGAAAGTAGACGGAGTGATCGGTTCCCGCATGACAGGTGCAGGATTCGGTGGATGTACCGTCAGCATTGTAAAGGATGAGGCAGTGGATTCCTTTATTGAAAAAGTAGGTGCTGCTTACAAAGATAAAATCGGTTACGCTGCTGATTTCTATGTAGTTGAGATCGGTGACGGCCCTGTAAAACTGGCTTAGTGATTTTAACAGACCATTGTGAAATTCAATATAGATCGTGAAGAGTTTCACAATGATCGAAATGATTTCAAGATAAAGAGGATAACACAATGATTCAGGAAAGAATTTTAGAATTGACAGAATATGGTCTTGTGACTGGACTGGTGGAGCCGGAAGACAGGAGATTTACCATTAACCGCCTGTTAGAACTTTTTCATCTGGATGAATTAGAAGATGAAGTGGCAGCAGCCTATGCAAAGAGAACTCCGATGACACAGGAGAGTGCAGAGGCAGCATTGGAAGGCATCTTAAATGAGATGCTCGATTATGCGGCAGAAGATGGACTGATGCCGGAGGATACGATCACATACAGGGATCTGTTCGATACAAAGATCATGAGTATGCTTGTGCCGAGACCAAGCGAAGTGATCAAAAAATTCCAGGCACTCTATCAGATCAGTCCAAAGGAAGCAACCGATTATTTTTACAAATTAAGCAGAGATACAAACTACATTCGTAGATACCGTATCAAAAAAGACCAGAAATGGACTGCAGATACCGAGTTTGGAACATTGGATATCACCATCAACCTCTCCAAACCGGAAAAAGATCCAAAGGCGATCGCGGCAGCCAAGCTTGCAAAACAGAGCGGTTATCCGAAATGCCTTCTCTGCAAAGAGAATGAGGGATATGCAGGACGTGTGAACCATCCGGCAAGACAGAACCACAGGATTATTCCGGTAACGATCAATCACAGTGACTGGTTCTTCCAGTATTCTCCATATGTTTACTACAATGAGCACTGCATCGTTTTTAATGCAGAGCATACACCGATGAAAATCGAGAAAGCAACCTTTGGAAAACTGTTGGATTTTGTAGAGCAGTTCCCACATTACTTTGTCGGATCGAATGCGGATCTTCCGATTGTTGGAGGATCTATCTTGAGCCATGATCATTTCCAGGGTGGACATTATGAGTTTGCCATGGCAAAAGCACCGGTCGAAAAAGAGCTGACCTTCAAAGGATTTGAGGATGTGAAAGCCGGAATCGTAAAATGGCCAATGTCCGTGATCCGTATCAGCGCACCACAAAAAGAGCGCCTGATCGAACTAGCAGATAAGATTTTACTTGCATGGAGAGGTTATACGGATGAAGATGCATTTATTTTTGCAGAGACAGAGGGCGAACCACACAACACGATCACTCCTATCGCAAGAAAACGCGGCAATGATTATGAGTTAGATCTTGTACTCCGCAATAATATCACGACGGAGGAGCATCCGCTGGGTGTTTACCATCCACATGCAAAACTTCATCATATCAAAAAGGAAAACATTGGTCTGATCGAGGTTATGGGACTTGCAGTGCTTCCAGCCAGATTAAAAGATGAGATGGCTGCATTAGAGCAGGCAATCTTAGACGGCGCAGAAATCCGTGAGGATGAAGTTCTTGCAAAACATGCAGACTGGGTGGAAGAATTTCTGCCTAAGTATGGATTTACGGCGGGAAGCGGCTTGGAAGGTGAGATTACACCGGAAAAATTACATGAGATCATTCAGACAGAAATCGGTCTTGTGTTCAAAGAAGTTTTATTGGACGCAGGTGTTTACAAATGCACAGAGGAAGGCAGAAAAGCGTTCCAGAAGTTCGTAGATACCGTCAATGCATAAAAATACAGGGGAGTATTTTTAATAAACAAAAACTGTCCGGGGCAGTATCCGTAAGGAAAATGTCCTGTGGCAGTTTTCTTTTTTTATCTATTTACTTTCATACAGTATTGTTGTAAAGTAATAATTGTTCCGTGGATCTGCACATTTACGGTGCAGACCGCAGAAAAATGACTCGAGAGTAAGAAAACAGTGAGGAAGAGAATATGATTTCACAGAAAATACAGAAGGCATTGCAGGGAAGTTCTGCGATCCGTGCAATGTTTGTAGAGGGAAATGAACTTGCCGCTAGGGTGGGAAGAGAGAACGTGTATGATTTTTCATTGGGGAATCCTGCAACACCGGCTCCGGCAGCATTGAACGAGGCAATTAAGCAACTGGTGGATGAGACCGATCCGCTGGTTTTACATGGATATATGGACAATGCCGGTTACCCGGATGTCCGTCAGGCGGTTGCAGAGAACTTAAACAAGCGTTTTGGAACTGCATTTACTTCCCATAATATTGTGATGACAGTGGGAGCAGCGGGAGGATTGAACATTATTTTTAAAACAATCTTAGATCCGGGTGACGAGGTGATCGTGTTTGCCCCATATTTCGGAGAGTACAAGAGTTATGCAGCCAATTTTGATGCGGAAGTCGTGGAAGTGGCACCGGATTTTGAAACATTCCAGCCAGATCTGATGGCATTTGAAAAAGAAATCAATGAAAAGACCAAGGCAGTGATCGTGAACACACCAAACAATCCGACAGGTGTGATCTATCATGAAGAAACCATGAAAAAGATGGCTGAGATTCTGGAAAAGAAGGAAAAAGAGATTGGACACGAAATTTATCTGATTTCCGATGAGCCTTACCGTGAACTTGTCTACGATGGAAATCAAGAGGATTTCCTGACGAAATACTATAGGAATACAATTGTAGGTTATTCCTTCAGCAAATCCCTTTCCCTTCCGGGTGAGCGTATTGGATATGTGGTTGTTCCGGATGAGGTGGAAAATGCAGATCAGGTCATTGACGGCATTGTTGTATCCAACCGTACCCTCGGCTTTGTGAATGCGCCATCCCTGCTTCAGAAAGCAGTTGCAAAATGTCTGGATGAGAAAACCAATCTGGCATTTTATGATGAAAACAGAAAGATGTTATACGAAGGACTGCAAAAGCTAGGTTTTCACTGCATCAAACCGGAAGGCGCTTTTTATATGTGGGTAAAATCTCCGGATGCAGACGAAGAAAAATTTGTTGCAGCAGGTAAAAAATACAATATCATCATGGTAAAGGGCAGCGCATTCGGATGTGCAGGCTATGTCCGTCTTGCTTACTGTGTTTCCCATGAGACGGTAAAAAATGCCCTGACTGCGTTTGAAAAACTGGCAGAAGATTACGGATTGTATACTGAATGAAATGACTCGGAAATGAGCAGATTGTAATGAATTTGTGAAATATATCAGGAAAATTGAGAGAGTGGAGAGCGTAAAATTTATGAGTAACTGGGAAGAGTATGTAAGAACGGTGGAACCGTATGTTCCGGGAGAACAGCCAAACCAACCGGACATGATCAAATTGAATACCAACGAAAATCCATATCCGCCCGCACCGGGAGTGGTAGAGGCACTGAAGAACTTTGAAACAGACAAGCTGCGGCTTTATCCGGAACCGACCTGCAAAGTGTTAGTTGATGCGATCGCAGATTATTACGGGATCAGGAGCAGTCAGGTATTTACCGGTGTCGGTTCTGATGATGTGCTTGCCATGATATTTATGACGTTTTTTAACAGCAAAAAGCCGATCCTGTTTCCGGATATCACCTATTCTTTTTATGATGTGTGGGCAGATATGCTTCGAATCCCATTTGAGACAAAAGCGTTAGATGATGATTTTCAGATCAGAAAAGAGGACTATTATGGGGAAAACGGCGGCGTGGTGTTCCCAAATCCGAATGCACCGACCGGAATCCTCATGCCGCTTTCAGAGATCGAGGATATCATTGCACACAACCGCAATGTGATCGTAGTTGTGGATGAGGCATACATTGATTTTGGCGGGGAGTCTGCGCTGCCTTTGATCGAAAAATATGACAATCTTCTCGTGGTACAGACCTTTTCAAAATCGCGTTCCCTGGCAGGTATGCGGCTTGGCTTTGCGATGGGAAATGAAAAGCTGATCCGGTATATCAATGATGTGAAATATTCTTTCAATTCCTACACGCTCAATCAGACAGCGCTTTCGCTTGGCGTGCAGGCAATAAAGGACAGGGAGTATTTTGAGGAAACCTGTGCAAAAGTCATCGCTACAAGGGAATGGACGAAGTGCGAACTGAAAAAACTTGGATTTTCTTTTGGGGATTCCATGAGCAACTTTATTTTTGCAACACATGAAAGAGTTCCTGCAAAAGAAATATTTGAAGCACTCCGGGAGCATAACATTTTCGTGCGCTATTTTTCCAAGCCGAGAATTAGCAATTATCTGCGTATCAGCATCGGAACCCAGCAGGAGATGGAGCGTCTGACTGCTTTTCTGGCTGTTTTTCTGGGAGAATAACAGGATACCGTCAGGTATAAATTAAAGTTATAGTTAATATGAAAATAAGTGTTGCTTTTTCGACTGGATTCGACTATTATAGAATTTGCATCTGTAACACTTTAGTGTGTAAAACAGATATTTACTTTAAAACTTTACTATGATAAAATGTGCGTAGATTGGAAGTTTCTGATTATAGTAAAAGATGATATCATTTTGATTTATGAGAAGGAGAAGGTAAAATGAGCAAGAAACTAAGGACCGAGGCAGTAGACCATCTTTTTGATGCGATTTTAAGCCTGGAAAACAGAGAAGAATGTTATACTTTTTTTGAAGATGTCTGCACTGTGAATGAACTGCTTTCCTTATCACAGCGATTTGAGGTTGCCAAGATGCTGCGCGACCAGAAAACATATCTTGATATTGCAGAGAAAACAGGTGCTTCCACAGCGACCATCAGCCGTGTAAACCGTTCTTTGAATTATGGGAATGACGGATATGACATGGTATTTGCCAGAATGGCTGCATCAGAGACAAATGAAGCGTAAAACAGAATAGAAAAAAACCGGAAAAAAAGAAAAACCCGGAGCTGCACGGATCATGTCTGGTATAGACAGTGTTCCATTCAGCACCGGGTTTTATTTTTCTTTTTTGGAAGGATCTTTTTCTTCGTGCAGCATCTGATCGACAATGCGCTCGATAATTGTTTTTTTCAGGTAGACATCATAGCTTAACATGCAGATAAAACTGAATGTCCGTAAAAGCTCTGCGTCTTCACCTTCCATTCCCTCAAAAGTTTTCATGGAGGTGTTAAACTTCTTTGCAAGGTCTTTCATGATATTTAAGGTTTCCTGATGCTCTAAACCGAAAACTTCTTTATAGATATCCTCAAGACTCATCTCGGAGCTGCCTTTTCCAAAATACTTGTCCGTGATCGGATTTAAGATACTCTGGATGTCACTGATGCTTAAGATACTTTTAAAATAGTAGATAAAGATCAAAGTCAGCACATGTTCTTTGGAATATTTTTTCTTTTCCGGTGGAGGAAGAAGATCGTTTTTTGCATAATTGTTGATCATGGTCTTAGTCAGGATCTTATCGTCCTCATGCCGCTTGGATGTGGCAAGCTGGGAATCCATAAATGTTGTCACCTGATCCATGTAAAGATCGATATTCGGGATATCTTCCGGTTTTACATAGTCGATTTTGTTAAATTCATCTAATATATCGCTTAAAAATTGTTTTGTATTCATTTTTTTACCTGCTTTTACTCTTACTGGTTCAATCGTATTCTCTACATCAGATTATATAGTATTGAAAACTAGATGACAAGATACAATTGAATTTAATTGTATGAATTTGAATGTGGACGGTCGTAGATTTTTTCTGACGCAAAGGTAAAAAAAGAGACGGGTGTATTTGACAAAAATATATGTTTGTCATATAATGCACTTAACAGGAAAGCCGATAGATAGGTGTGAGCTATCTACTCCGGCGAAAAATCAAGTTATGAAATAACCGTCAGTTCTTACCAGGAGCAGGACGGTTATTTTTTATGTCTGAAATCATTAACAAGCGTAACAACAGCACATATCATTATCACAAATGTGAATAGATCAGAATATGTAACCATCGGCATCATCCCCCTTCACAGGCTCGGAGTAGATGCAACCGTTCCCCGGCTTCCCTATTAAGTGTATTCTATTGATGAAATGCGGTTAATAAATCAATAATAATAAATTAACACCAAAATAGCAATATTTTTATTGTTAAAAAAGAAAATATGTTCGATTTTACTGTTCACATACATGGTTAATGTGTTACAATAGATGGGAATATGATATTGTAAAAAAGGGATTGAATATTAAAAACAACAACGGAAATGGAGATGTCTATGAGCATTTATGATACATTGAACGAACAGCAGAGAGAAGCGGTATTTCACACGGAGGGACCGGTTCTGATTTTAGCGGGGGCGGGTTCCGGAAAAACACGTGTCCTGACACATCGCACTGCCTATCTGATCGAAGAAAAGGGCGTGAATCCATACAATATTATGGCAATCACCTTTACGAACAAAGCAGCAGGTGAGATGCGTGAGAGGATCGACCAGCTTGTGGGATATGGCTCTGAGAGCATCTGGGTATCAACGTTCCATTCTACCTGTGTGCGCATTTTAAGACGTCATATTGACCGTATCGGGTTTGACACTAATTTCACAATTTATGATTCCGATGACCAGAAGACACTGATGAAGGATATCTGTAAGCGTCTGAATGTGGATACCAAGATTTACAAAGAGCGGAGTCTGCTTGCTGCGATTTCCAAGGCAAAAGATGAACTGGTAGATCCACAGGAATTTTCTCTCCGGGCGGCTGCTTCCGGGGATTTTGCGAAACGGAAACAGGCAGAGATCTACAGAGAGTATCAGGATGCACTGCGGCGGAATAATGCACTTGATTTTGATGATCTGATCGTAAAGACGGTTGAATTGTTTAAAACGGATGATCAGGTGTTAGACTACTATCAGGAACGCTTCCGCTATATTATGGTGGACGAGTATCAGGATACGAATACGGCACAGTTTGAACTGATCAGTATTCTTGCCAGAAAGTATAAGAACCTGTGTGTCGTTGGTGATGATGACCAGTCTATCTATAAGTTCCGCGGCGCCAATATTTATAATATTCTGAATTTTGAAAAACATTTTCCGGAGGCAGTGACGATAAAACTGGAACAGAATTACCGTTCTACACAGAATATTTTAAATGCTGCAAACGGAGTAATCGCCAACAATATGGGACGAAAAAGAAAAACACTCTGGACAGATAATGAGGAAGGTAAAAAGATCGGTTTTAAACAGTTTGAGACAGGCTATGAGGAGGCAGAATATGTCGCAAAGGATATCAATGCCTGCGTGAAGGACGGCAGATATCATTACGGTGACTGTGCCGTTCTTTACCGCACCAATGCACAGTCCCGTCTTTTTGAGGAAAAATTTATCGTATCCAATATTCCATATAAGATCGTCGGCGGCGTGAACTTCTATGCAAGAAAAGAGATCAAAGACCTGCTTGCCTATTTAAAAACGATCGATAATGCAAGAGATGATCTTGCTGTCCGCAGGATCATCAACGTGCCAAAACGTGGAATCGGTGCAACAACCTTAAACCGTGTGGCAGATTATGCGGCTGCGGCGGATATCAGTTTTTATAATGCATTGAAAATGGCAGATGATATTCCGACACTCGGCAAGAGTGCTGCAAAGATCAGGCCATTTGTGAATTTTATTCAGGTGATGCGCAGTAAATTAGAGATTATCAGCGTTTCTGAACTTTTGCAGGAGATTATAGACGAAACCGGGTATGTGAAAGAATTGGAAGCGGAAGATACCGAGGAGGCAAAGGCGCGTATTGAGAATATCGATGAGTTGATCAGCAAAGTGGTTGCTTACGAGGAAGGCGAGGAACATCCGACACTCAGTGGCTTTTTAGAGGAAGTGGCACTGGTTGCAGACATCGACAGTCTTGACGAGGGCAGTGATTATGTTGTTTTAATGACATTACATAGTGCGAAAGGTCTGGAGTTCCCGAAAGTTTACCTTGCCGGAATGGAGGATGGATTGTTCCCAAGTTATATGTCCATCACTTCGGACAGTTCTTCTGAGGATCTCGAAGAGGAGCGACGCCTGGCTTATGTGGGAATCACGAGAGCCAAAGAAGAACTTACAATTACCTGTGCAAGACAACGTATGATTCGTGGTGAAACGCAATATAATAAAGTATCGCGGTTTGTTCGGGAGATTCCGTCTGAACTGTTGGACAGTGAACTGAGAAAGCCGGCATCTGCAAGAGGATCTTCTTTTGGAAAAGAGAGCAGTTTCCCATCTTTTTTACAGAACCAGACAACAGCAAGACCGAAAAGAACAACACTGCGCCAGCAGCCTTCCGGACAGAGTATGCAGGCAAAGGCACTTGTCACAAAGGGTGTTGTAAAGTCAGAGCTTGACTATGGTGTTGGGGACACCGTATCGCATATCAAGTTTGGCAGAGGAGTTGTGAAAAACATCATGGATGGCGGAAGAGATTACGAGGTGACCGTGGATTTCGAAGGATATGGTGTGAAAAAAATGTTTGCTTCTTTTGCAAAATTAAAGCGTATCTGATTCTATTTGGGAGCATGGAGGTTTGTGTATCCAAAACTCTAAAAAATATATAAAATTTTTGAAAAATGTAAATTTTTTATATTCGAAAAGTAAAGGATATGATATAATGAGAGAAAGAGAGGAAAATACAAATTTATTTGTATTTGACGAACGGCGAAATAATCAATAAAAACTGGAAAATTAAAAAGTATAAATAAAAGAAGGAGCGGAACACTATGAACAAGGTGGAAGATTTCATCAATGCGACAAAGTTAAACGACTTACTCAATAAGAAAGAGGATCTGATCAATATGACAAAGTTGAATGAATTATTAAACAAAAAAGAAGCAGAAGAAAAGAAAACATCAAAGGTTGTATGGATTTTTGCAATCATCGGTATTATTGCAGCAGTTGCAGCAGCAGTATATGGCGTATATCGTTTCTTTACACCAGATTATCTGGAAGATTTTGAAGACGATTTTGAAGATGATTATGATGACGATTTCTTCGAAGATGAAGAGGACGAAGAAGAGCCGGCAAAACCAGCAGAGAAAAAAGAAGAAGAATAAAAATAATCTGGAGGGCTGCGGATGCAGCCCTTTTTTCTTGTGTAACAGATAAAAGAAATAGAAAACTGTGAAGTTAATAAAATGTCAATGGAATGATGGACAATTTTATAGTTGATGAAATAAAAATGCGAGGAATTTATGAAAAAAGGACAAATCATAGAAGGCGTGATCGAGCGCATAGACTTTCCAAATAAGGGAATTATCAGAACAGAGGATGGCAGACAGGTTATTGTAAAAAATACGATACCGGGACAGAAAGTGTCTGCTTCCGTCAATAAAATCCGCAAAGGAAAGGCAGAGGGCAGACTTTTAGAGGTATTGGAAAAGTCACCGCTGGAAGGGGACAAAACAGGATGTGTCCATGCCGGGGAATGTGGAGGATGTACTTACCAGACACTTCCATACGACAGGCAGCTTGAGATGAAAGCAGAACAGGTAAAAAAATTAATGAATGATGTGATCGATCAGGAAAACCGGGATTACCAGTTTCTGGGAATCAAGGAAAGTCCAAGGCAGACAGGATACCGCAATAAAATGGAATTTTCCTTTGGGGATGAATTTAAGGATGGACCGTTAGCACTTGGAATGCATAAGCGTGGAAGCTTTTATGATATTGTGACGGTGGAAAACTGCCAGATTGTGGATGAGGATTTCAGAAAGATCCTGTCTGTCACACTTGCTTATTTTCGTGAAAAAAATATCACCTATTACCATAAACTGCGTCACACCGGATATTTAAGACATCTGCTTGTCCGTAAGGCAGTCAAAACAGGGGAAATATTAGTAGATCTGGTGACTACAACGCAGACGGATTTTCCGGGAATTGCCGGAGCACAGATGGATGAAGTTGAAAGTACGTTGAACAATGTACAGGAAAACGCATTTGCAGGAACGGAAGAGGAATTATTAGAGGGCTGGAAAGCTGCTCTTCTTGCAGCAGATTACAAAGGTACCATGACAGGTATTCTGCATACGAGAAATGACAATGTGGCAGATACCGTGACGAATGAAGGCACGGATGTTTTATATGGACAGGATTTCTTTTACGAGGAATTGTTAGGGCTTCGCTTTAAGATTACACCATTTTCCTTTTTTCAGACAAATTCCCTGGGGGCAGAGGTGCTATATCAGACTGCCAGAGAGTTTATCGGAGATGCACTTCCAAGCGGAACAGACGCAGATATTGCGGAACATGGTAAAATTGTATTCGATCTGTATTCCGGAACCGGAACGATCGCACAGATGCTTTCTCCGGTAGCTAAAAAAGTAATCGGTGTGGAGATCATTGAGGAAGCAGTGGAAGCTGCCAAAGAGAATGCACAGTTAAATGGTTTACATAACTGCGAGTTTATCGCAGGGGATGTGCTCAAAGTCATTGACAGCATTGAAGAAAAGCCGGATTATATTGTACTTGATCCACCAAGGGACGGAATCAATCCAAAAGCTTTGGAAAAAATCATTCGTTACAATGTGCCTCAGATGGTTTATATTTCCTGCAAGCCGACCAGTCTGGCAAGAGATCTGGAAGTTTTACAGGCGAGAGGATATGAAGTGAAAAAGGTCTGTTGTGTCGATATGTTTCCTTCGACGTTTCATGTTGAGACGGTAGTCTTGATGTCAAGGAAAGATAAATAAGTGCCAGAAAGCGGCGTATTTCCGGGCTTTTTCGGAGGTTTGGATCTGAAGCCAGACTTCTGAAAAAGCTCGGTTTTCTTATATGGAAACATATCCACTGCAAAATGTGTGTTAGGTTGTAACCTCGGATTAAATGTCGCGATTTGAGGCAGTGGATTAGATGTCAGGCATTTCGGGCTGATTTTTGAAAAACGAAAAAGGATGACAACCAATCCGGCAACTCGACTATTTTGGGTGGTTGCAGGCAGTGAAATGGATGGCAAGGAGAATTGGAGGTTGCTTATGATCCTGCATCAGGGAAATAAAAGCATTGAATTTACAATAGTAAACTATCAGTACCCAGAGAAAAGACCATCAAAGGAAGGCTTCGATTATGACGCAAACTGGCTGATGTGTGAATTCAAGTATTCAGATGCTGAAATAAATGAAACATACAAGGAGGCTTGCCTCCTAACAGATGAACTGGCAGATATGGTAGAAGAACTTTCTAAAATTCTAGACGGCTCTGAAGATGGATATATTTCAGATTTCATGGAACCATATTTGAAGGTTGCGGCGGCAAGAGCGGACGAGAAAATTGTGATTATTTTTCAGTTTGTCTATGACACAACAGAGGGAATCTGGAGGTATAGAAAAATCACAACATTATTGTCGAAGGAAGAAACAACACAAATCGTACAGGTGCTGAGAGAGTTGATGAGGAAATATCAGGTGAGATGATTGTGAAGACAAAGAAAATTGTTATAAAAAGCACATCTGGATTTTGCCCTGTGGAATATGCTTATAACGACAAATTGACTATAACAGCCAATTCCATCGCGTATGAATGTAAGCCTTATTTTGAGAGTGACAATTCGCTCAATGTGCGCAGGAAGTGGTCATATAAAACGACGAACAGTATTTTCAGCTTGGTGTTTGAGAAGATCGCTGTGGCTGTTGATGAGATATTAAGCCGCGATCAAGAGGCTATGTATTGTGACTGTGGCAATATAGATTTTATCGTTACATATGATGATGGAAATAAGGTAGCGCGTGAATTTGGAGTACCGGCTGATGAATTTGCGGATTGCTTCAAAATCATCAGGGAAATTATTCCGGTGACTGAGGATGTCCCCGAGGCAATCAGAATTAGTGAAGATTGTGATGAGGAGTAAGGCCTCGCGAAGAATACAAATGCTATTATAGAAACTAACTGAGAGAGGAAGTGAGCTATATGGAAGATAATGTTACACACATTTCTCCAGAGAATATCGAGGTCGTAGATGCATCTGAATATTGTGAAGATTTAACAGAATACTTTGGCGATATGCCAGAAGTGGCACGTCCACTAATGAAGGGAGCAAAAGAAACATTTTCGAAGATTGAGAATATGCTTTATTCTGCACCGGCGTTCATCAACCTTGTGAAGGCGAGTGTTCCTGAACAGGCTTTTCAGGCTATCTTGACGGATGACCAGAAAGCTAAAATTGCAAGCGGGGCATTAAAGCTGATGACCAAGAAAGATGGTTCTTTGATGGCTAATCTTGTCAACCCTGAGACGAACAAGATTGAATCTACAATATCATTGCAGAATGTTCATCTTTCCCCAGCTCTTTCTCAAGCGATGACAAGGTATGCTTCTCAGATGCAAATGGCACAAATTGCTGAGCAAATTCAAGTGGTACAATTAGCAATAGAAGAGGTACGACAGGGACAAGAATATGACAGATTAGCAATGGCTTATAGCTGTCAGCAGAAATTACTTCAGGCTATGAAAATAAAGAATCCTAATCTTAAAGCAATGGCATTACTTCAGATTGCATCCGATGCGGAAGATAGCAGAAACTTATTGATGCAAAGCCAAAATGCAAACTTAGCCTTCATAAAAGACCAACCAGAATCGTTTTTTGGAAAACTGTTTCAGGGAGCAAAGCCTGAAAAAATCACTCAGAGAATGAATGAGATTCGTGAAAGCTTAAGTGTGGTGAATATGGTTTCTTTAGCAGAGGCAATGGCCTATCAGGAGATGGGAGAAAATGCAGCGGCAATGAAGAGCCTGCTGTATTATGCTGGGTACATTGAAAAGGCATATCTTAGTACTGCCGGTCTTGTAGAACGCCTTGATTTGATAGATCCCGCGCCAGAGAATTATTGGTCTAAAACCTTACCCGATATAAAGCGGAAAATACAAGCGTTGCCATGCGTTGAAGAAGTAGCGCTACTGGAAGGAGGAATCAAAGATGGAGAATAGGGTATGCAAGAATAAAAAGTGCTTAAAACCACTGCCAGAGGGATATAAGCATAGATACTGTGAAGCATGTAGAAATCAGCACGCGCAAAACTTGAAAAATGGATTTAAGGCTGTGGCTGGTGTTGCTGGTGTTGCTGGAACTGTAGCATGCGTTGTTGTTACCGTAGCTACAGCAGGAAAGATCAATCCCAAAAAGTGATTAAAAACTTCTCATCACTGGATTTGTTCCAGCGGCGAGGAGTCTTTTAGGTATAATGATTATCCTTCAATATCAATGTTCAGTCCAGACTTAAGCTCCACAGTGAAGTGGTTCTCCCAGACGATGGATTTGCAGCCGCGATTGTTCCAGTGAATTCTGCGGAACATTTCGCCACATTCGCCGCAAATGACAATCTGCGCAAAGCAGTGGTTGCAGCTGAACGCATGGATATGGGAATTTAAATTTGAGTACATTCGAGCCATTTCCTAAGAATCCTGCAATTTCAAAGGTATTTAGAGAAATTGGTCTTGCGGATGAATTAGGTTCCGGTATGCGAAACACTTATAAATTTACCAAGTTGTATTCCGGCATATACAATACCGGAGAAACCGCAGAGCAGGTTGCAGAAATATATAACGAAACAGTAAACGAACATAAGCCTCCAAGTCGAATAAGATTTGGAGGTTCATCTTTAGTCAGATTTGATCAGAAATAATGTGCAGAACATGCAGTTTATGGATACCGCAGGTGTATACAAGCAGGGTACTTTTTAGTTTCACAGTCAGAGATTACAAAAAGAGATTTGGATCCTCAGCTGGATTGTAAGTTTGAGAGTATCAGGCGTTTGATGGTGGTATATTTTTTTTCGGGAACAGGAAGCTTCGCACCGTTTGACATGGTAACGGTGAATCGTTCAATTTTGCTGACACATTCAGGATTGATGAGAAAACCTGCATGAATGCGAAGCAGGAAATCAGAGTATGTTTTCTCAAAGTCCGGGAGTGTGCCATTTACAATAATTGTATCCGTGCTTGTGTGAATACGAAGCTTTGCAGTTCTTTTTATCGTTTCAATATATAGCATATGGTTTATTGGAATGCGGTGCACACTCATGTCATTGGCTGTGACAGTCATGTAACGCTCCGGTTTTTCAACCAACCGTACCGGCAAGCTTAAACTTTGATAGTGTATCGGATAAATGGTGTCTCTGCTGTCGTATGGCCATGCGTTACTGATGTGAAGAACAGCAATCTCCCAGCGGAAATCAGAACCGCTTTCTGTGCGTACCTTTTTTTTGTACCAGGAGTAGTGAAGCCTTTGATTGTGTAAATCTGTATTTCCATCAGGATAATGGGTATAGATTTCATATTGCAGGATAACCTCATGTGCGGTTTTGATGGGAGATATACAGATTGCACGTATCGATCCCATTGTGAAACTTAGTCCGTGTACCTCTGCTGAGAATGTGGAAATAACTCGTTCACGTCCCCGTATTTCCTGTCTCTCAGCAGGGCCAATCCACAACACATCTTCGCTTATACTGTCAAAAAAGGGTTGGAGATTGTTATTGTAGTATTCGGTGATAATGTGGATGGATTTATAAATTAAATCGTTTGCTGTCATGGCAGCTCTCCTTTGCTTTTATACATATATTCAAAATGATTATAGTAGAGTAAGGGATAAAAAACAAGTTATTTGCAATAAAAATAAGTTATTCATGGAGAGATGAAATTTTAGATGGTGCAAACACTAGCTGGGAACAGAATTCAGACGGAAGCCTTTCCATCAGAGGCATCAGAGAGTTTTCTAAGTTCGTGGGAGTTAAGGTTGACGGCAATCTTGTTGATGTAAAGAACTATACTGTAAAGGAAGGTTCTACCATTGTTACACTGAAAGCAGACTATCTGAATACCCTTTCTGTCGGAAAACATACCTTTGAGATAATATGGACAGATGGCACAGCCTCTACAAGATTTACTGTAAGTAAGAGTGATTCCGAAAGTGCTGAACCAAAAGATAATGATGGAAACAATGGCAAAAATGATAACACGAATAACACACCAGCAACAGTACCAGAGGACAAGAATAATAATGGTACTAGCGGAAGTCAGACAGATGATAATCAGCAGATAACCGCTCCAAAGACAGGTGATAATAGTCATATGGTTTTATGGATTTCTTTGTTAGGAGTGTCATTGGCAGGGGTACTTTCAATGATATATGTGAGAAAGAAAAAGGAAAATGAATAGTATGCAGCTTTAGACGAGAACATATATTCAGTTTAGGGGATAACCGGCATCACAAGAGATGCTGATTATCCCCTTTGAAATTAAAAAAATAAGTGATTTGCAATGCAAACAAGTCGATTAATGAAGAAATGTTAACAAATTTATCGTCTTATTGTATACTAAAGTACCGATATATATCCCAAAAAATTTCTGATCAGAATATAAAACAAGTGGTGTTTTATCTGGTAGGAGTTTCCTAAATAGAAGAAATGGTTTTAAAAGGAGACAGCATGAGAAAATTATTAGAAAAATTTTTTCAACATTATTTGACGGAACGGAATCTTGAAGCTACCCTGGCAGTTCTTACAGAAGATGTTGTTTCGGTGGGAACTGGAGAACAGGAAATTTCAAGGAATAAAGGAGAGTTTCGTGAATTGTTGTTAAGTGAATTTGAGGAGCTTCCAAATGCATTAGAATATGAGATTTGTGATTATATGCAAAATTTTTCGGGAGGGGGTAGTATATGTACACAGTTAGCTGTTTTTAACATCAGATTAAAGGCAGAAAATGAAATTACGGAAATACATACCCGACTTACTTCTACCTGTGTAAAAGATGGCAATAAATGGAAAATTGCAAGTCTGCATATGTCTACCCCGGAGCACAATCAGGAAAAAGGTGCATTCTTCCCGCTTTATTACGGAAAAAGTGTATTAGGAACATTGTCGAAGGAATCCGAAGAAAAACTTACGGAGCTTGTGACAAATGCACTTCCGGGAGGTATTATGGGTGGATATCTGGAAGAGGGTTATCCACTATATACCATCAATAATAAAATGTTGGAAATTCTTGGATATACTTATGAAGAACTAATTGCTGTAACGGATGAAAAGATGATGAATGTTATTTATACAGCGGATCAGCAAAGAGTAGAAGAAAGTATCATGGAACAGATACAGGAAAAAAACGAATATGAGATAGTGTATCGTGTTGTTGGCAAAAACGATCGTCTTATCTGGGTAAATGATATTGGGAAAAAAATCATTACAAATGATGGGCGGAAAGCCATGATCAGTATTATGACGGATATTACAGAACAGTTAAAGAGAGAGGAAATATTAAAGTATGAGGCAGAATATGATTCATTGACAGGACTAAATAATAGGAAAAATGCAGTCAGTTTGATGGAGAAAGAATTTAATAGAAAGGCAGGCGGATATTTCTTCATTTGCGATGTTGATAATTTTAAGAGTGTAAATGATACCAAAGGGCATTTATTTGGAGATAATGTGTTGATCAAACTTGCTGACATTATGAGAAAGCAGGCAGGTGATAAGTCAATTCTTGCAAGGCTGGGCGGAGATGAGTATATACTATTTTTTCCTGCTGACATAAATAAAAAAGATGTCATGAATATTATGCAGGGGATTCAGAAAGAATTTTTGAGCTATTTGAGAGAACTTATACCGGAATTAAATGTTTCCTTGAGTATCGGTGGTACGGAAAGAACAGCAAATGAGGATACAAAAACTCTGTATGACAGAGCAGATAAAGCGTTATATCAGGCAAAAAAACAAAAAGGTGAATTAAGATTACAGGAGCAGACTGTATGAAAAAGGTCAGAAAGCAGCATTTTGGAAGCACAATAAAGGGAAAAATCACTATCTATGCAGCAATCAGTATGGTAGTAATGATAGCATTACTGTAGACCGTAGGAAGGCGAGGGTAATGCCCGAATCCAAATATTCCATTGGCGGGTAGGCAGCTAAGAAGATTAGCTGCCTATTTCATTGTTAGGGCAAGGCCCTGTTTCCAGGATGGAGTTTTTCGTGTTCCGAAAAATGGAATGCTGGAAACAAATAAACCACTTGCTATGCGAGTGGTTGGAAATGCTTTAGCCTACAGAAAAAACCTCCTCTGCTTGTAATGCAGGTTCGCCAACCGCATTACAAGCAGAGGAGGTATCCATATGGATGTAAATAGTTTAGCACACACGGAATGGAATTGTAAGTATCACATTGTTTTTGCACCAAAGTATCGCAGAAAAATAATATATGGACAGTTAAAACGTGATATAGCTAATATCTTAAGCATGTTGTGTAAAAGAAAAGGTGTAAAAATTGTCGAAGCAGAAGTATGCCCGGATCACATACATATGTTAGTAGAGATTCCACCAAGCATAAGTGTGTCAAGTTTCGTAGGGTATTTAAAAGGAAAAAGTACGCTAATGATATTTGAAAGACATGCGAATTTAAAATATAAGTATGGAAACAGGCATTTCTGGTGCAGAGGATATTACGTAGATACAGTAGGCAAAAATGTAAAGAAAATACAGGAATATATTCAAAATCAGTTAAAAGAAGATTTGGAATATGATCAAATGACTCTGAAAGAGTATATTGACCCGTTCACGGGTGAGCCAGTAAAAACAAACAGATAGAATAAGCCCAAGGGGCTTAGTAGGTAAATGACGTTGCGGCTGGCGAACCATTCGATGAGTCTTTAGACTCCAGAGCCGGTAATAAGCCCTTATAGGGCGTGAGCAAACCACCGGCTAAGCCGGTGGTTATGATTTGCCCAATTTTAGAAATTGTCGATTGCCCCCGGAAGAATGATTTCTAAAAATTACAAATTTGAAAAGAAATGAAGGAAAAGAAAAGTGAAAGAGTATTCAAAAGGAATTTATGTAAAATTCAAACCGGAAGAGGTGGAGATACTGCATAATCGAATGAAGGAAGCTGGAGTTCAAAACATGAGTGCATATATCAGAAAGATGGCATTGAACGGATATGTGATTATTCCTGAGTGGCCGGATCTGGATCAGTTCATGGCTAATTAAAGGGAACAAAAAGAAAGGAAAACCAATCCAGACGGTATCAGCGGCAGGCTACAAGAATAAATTGTGATTTCACAAGAT